>Ga0123352_10001590_pt1 | contig 30446 bp, 22 predicted proteins | sample TergutLab28metaG_FD_89700 | JGI IMG/M metagenome (GOLD analysis project Ga0123352, IMG submission 89700) | Labiotermes labralis P1 segment gut microbial communities from Petit-Saut dam, French Guiana - Lab288 P1 | ecosystem: Host-associated > Arthropoda: Insects > Digestive system > Gut ...
ATTGGAGCGGTTTGTGTTCGTCTTGGTGTGGGCGTGGGTGATGTACAAGATTTGCCGTAGGAAATTGTGAATACCGCTTCCCTGTGTTCCAGATGTTTAAAAAACACGCAAGACTGGGCACTGAAAAAGTATATAATATACAATATATAATGTAATATGTGCAATATTTGTAAGGCCGTTATGCTAGCCGTGGGTCTGACTTCAGTTTTCAATTGAAATCTCTGTAGTTAAGGAGATGGAATTCGCGTTTCTTTCTACCGATGTGAGTGCGAAAATAACAGTAAGAATATACCAGTCACTTTCAGTGGTACACATGAATTACAAACGGTAGCTTATGTACTTCACAAGTTTAACTCCAACCAATACCGTATCGCAGTTTATCACACTGCATTTATTAAAATTCAGTTTTGGTGCAAGCGTTAAACCTCATTCTCAGAGACATTCAATAATCTCCCAAGTGTCACTTACAAATAAGACATTTTCCAGTTACTTGTTTCAACTCTGACATCTAGAGCACTGACAGAATCAGAGTTCAGTTTGGCTTCTTTTCTGTTTACCAGAACTTCCGGCCGCATCCTGACAAAGTATATCAATACAGTGGTTCCCAACGGCAAATCGCGACCCTCATCCTCATTGTACAGGGGTTCTGATAGGTCCTTAGCCCGACCCTGGAAGGAAACAAGATACAGTGACCAAAGCTTTTACCACTATAACAAGACTTGTGGCGTATAATAACAGGAATATATTCGTGTTAGTTGTACGCCATAAGTTTTGGTATAGTGTTGTAAGTCTTGGTCGCTGTAGCTTGTTTCCGTCCAGGGTCGGGCTAAGGACTTATCAGCACCCCGGTAGAGTACCCTCAGAAAGGTCATAAAGATCACGAACCCAGTGCTATTGCATTCTTAACGTATTAAAGATAAAACCTGGGGGTCGGGACGCGATTCTGGAGAAACATTTCGGATCGTAGCACACACTGATTGGAAATCAATGCATTTCACATACAGTTTTCTGTATGGCCATCAATATCTAAGAGAATCAAAACAAAATACACATAAAAATTTAGTGGTTTTCTCGTTAATGTCAGGAGTATGCTATCACTATAGGATATATGTACTGTAGAAACATAATTCACTTTGTAATTTCCAAAGTTGCACTTAAAATATTGCATTCTGTGAAAGGCAGTTAGAATTTATAGCCTACCACAAATTTTATTTTATGGAATGTTGGTTGGTTTTAGGCCTACTTTCCGTACACAATAAATATGTAATATTGGAATTCAATAGCGTGACAAACCAAACACATGCACAGAAAAGAAAAGATTGTAGAATGTGCGAATACTTCGGAGAATGGTGTATAAGAATGACGTTATAAGGACAGCAAGGTTATATATAAATTTATCTCTATGGCTGTTATGTTTAAGAAAACGGTTTTCCTGTACAAATGTAGGTTACCAAAAGTGAGAAATATACATGAAAATGTCAATACTTAAATTTATTCTGAGAGGTTTGTGTATGATAACCTGTAAACAGCGCTCATATTGATAAAAGTTTATTTCTTTAAAATAACAAATGAGAAAGACATAAACTAAAAATTTTTTAAAATAACGTCAAATGTATATTTTTAAACTGATGCCAGTAAAAGAATACCTTAAAATAAAATTATTACATCTGTTATTAATAGTGATTTTCATTACATTTTGAAAAACTACTTCCTGCAAATGTTTATGGGAGTTTTGTATCAAGTTTTCCTTCTTTGCCTCCCCACCGCCCCCACGGCCCTATCTTTAACAAAAGATATCCGCAACATGTCCTTATGCTTCTGCACTGTGTGTTCGTATTAGTTATGCTAACACGGCAATGTGCTTCTAAACAGTACATGGGCAATAGTAACAATCAAATTGAACAACTGTAAAATGCTCCGCGTTCTTTTCCGTAAATATTCCAAGTTCCTTAGGCCTACCATTTCACTTACATCAGTGACTACAAATCGTTTGCGTGGTAACAAATTTGTGTCTACTAAGTAAAATCTTGAAGTGCAAGTGCAATATAACACTCCAACAATAACGACTTTCATGTCATATTTTATGTAGGTTGTTAACGCCAATCTCATTTGGACATTTCCAATATTTAGTATCCGGTACATCTTTAAATAGCGACGATTTCACAGAATTTTCGAACTCTAAAATCTATAGCAGACAACTGTACCTGACCCAAAAACAATGTTCAAAACTGATTCCGGGAACTTCAGTATTAAAAAAATTAGTGGGCACTAACATTTCTATGTTCCTGTAACATTTCTCAGTATAAACTACTTTAAAATCCAACACATAATTTAAGAACCAATATAATTAAAAGAAATATAAGTCAACTACCAGAAGTTAATTTTATCATAAACATCTTCAAATAAACATACTTTACAAACGGTGTTTCAAAGATTTGTATTGGATGAATGGAAAGAAGGGTAAAACACGCACAAATTATACTGACCTTAAAACGTACATCAAAACAATGAGTTTCAATGGACCATGGAATGTTTATATTACTCAATAAAACTGCAATAAAATGTTCAAAATTAACGCATTTAAAACAACCCAACAGCCTCCTTCTCCCGAAAACCCAAAATATAAGAACTGATCAACCCGCTGCGACCTCACGAGCAAACAACATAAATCAGAACCTTAGATTGACTCTACAGCCTACAGCGTTAGATTACACACGTGGGGTACCCAAGTGGACCGTCGTATTGAAGGCGAGAGAGAGAGTAATACTGGAAGACAACGGGAGAGATGACAAATCGAGAACAGTTAAAGAAGGGCAATAACCCCAGAGATGCAACTCCAAAAACTGCATAACACTCAATGAAATGAAGTTATAATAGGACCATGAGCGGCGTACAGGTAAGAATATGGAAGGAAGGCATGGTAACCTCTTTGAATATTCAGTCCCGGCATTCGTTTCGTCAGGACAGTCACTAAATCTCTACAACACTACACGGTGTCACATTCCAGAAGGCTGTAGTCTTCACAGCTACCGCAGTAAAACATCATATCTCCTACCAGCATAGTCAGTAATCCGGCAGAGATCTGAAACGGGTATATTCAAAATAAAAGTGGAGAGCATTATCTATATCCCAATATTTCATCCATTTTGAGGTACTGAAAATCGCAGAAGTATGGGTCCACTCTGAATGTACCGTGTCTTGAGATACAAAATAAAGGAAGCAATACTGTTATCGCTCTTCATTCACACCGCTCTGCGTGATGACAGGTAGCGCAGCGCTCGCCGTCATTCCAGGTTGCCGTGAGTCGGGGTCCAATCGGTTTAACCAAACGTACTGCAGTTACTATTACAGTGTTTATTCGCCACATTTAAAGAAAGTGCCGGAAATATTTTCCTTCGGCTCGCAGGCACACACCACACACCACCTCTAACAAACGCGCTGTGCACGTCACAGTCTTGTAAAGTGCAGCGAGCCAGAGGGAAATGACTAGTGACAATTGTCAGATAAAATAATATCCGTGTTAGGTTAGCGCGCCACTGGTAAAGCAATCCCATTACAGGCCTGAACAGACCCAGAGGGTTCCAAGAAGTTAAGGTTCCCAGATTTCGTGACAACGGCACAGGATGGTGGTAAGGTTGTCAGCCAAACGCACTGGCCGCCTTTACCCCCAGGAAATGCTGCTGGTACTCATTTCTGTTAGAGGTTGAGTCGACCCCAGGGCCATAGTGCGATCGGTAGGATTTTATGTCAATGAAAAATTCCAATGACATCAGCTGGGATCGAACCAGCTCCCTTCCGAATTGTAGCACAGCACCTTAACCACTGTGCTACCGCGGTTCCCAGCGCGCCACTGGTAACCTGTCAATTAACTCTGGGAGGCCCACGTATCCATCAGCGACGAAAAATATCACTACCACTGTATGCTAGAGCTCCCAGATAATAAAAACAAGAACGTAAATTATCTATACAGCGCTAAATTTGAAAAGCAGGTTACCTACGAATTCAAAATAACTATTTTGTTCTAGACGGTACAACACACAATGAAAAATATTACTACCCAGTTACTCTACGTGAGCAAAGCGGCGGCTCTGATGAGTGAAAGGCTGAGGAATGTGATATGTGACACCATCATATAGATGGGAATTAGCAGCACTGCCCCCTTCTACGCAAATTCTACGTAAAGTACGCTCCTTCAGTAACCATACGGCAGGTGTGCGGCATTGCTAAGTAGCGCTGGTAAACCGTCTGGAGGCCACGCCTCGTTGGTACTCTTTTACCTTAATACGAAACTCCGGACCATTTAGCGTCACGGTTACTTACATTTCATAGAGATGGCGGAACTAGCTTCTGAGACCTGTCACAGTCACGGGAAAATCCGAAGGAATGAGCACACATATGTATGCCAGCATTCTAAGTGTAGAATCTAGCCCAAGGTTAACAAACGTATAGTATATCAACTTTTTTTCATGCCAAAACAGGAGACAAAGTTCATACTGATCCACAAAGAAAGCAAAACGACAGGGTTTTGTTCCAACATGCTTTCACCCCTTACTTTTCTCATATCAGAAGATCTTGACTATCGTCCTTCTGATCAGAAGGCAGACTATTTGCTTTTAATTCTGATTTCAGGCAAACGTCGGGAAAAAAAACTAAGAAGCTAGAACCATACATAAAACACGGATTTGGGATAGTTTTAACGAGGTAAAGAAGAACAAAACACGATCAAAGAACCATAAAACAGCTTCTATTCCCCAGCTCTTTTATCGCAATTCATTCACAAAAATCTCTTCTTACATCTTCTGACTACGAATTCACTACTATTAATTCTAAATCGTGTCTTTTCCATTTCCCTATTTATTTAAGGACTTCACATTTTCATGGATAAGACCCTCAATTACAAAATAATATTATTTTTAAGGAGTGCTCTAACGAACTAAATAACAAATTAACTAGACACACCAGCACAACAAATATTTATTTGAGTATATAGACTACATGTTTCGACCTGTTAACAGGTCATCATCAGGCCTCCATCGGAATAAGTCTCAGGTGCTGTTTAGATATTGGGTTCCCAATATTTTTACAATTGTGAACTTACGTAAAAACTTATACTGGATAACATGTGAAACATATAATGTCTGGTTAAAACAAATTAAAACAAGTGTAGGTATATGACACTATGGACCGGTTTTATCACCTTTAGAGTGCTCACTGGATTATGGTTTTTACTGTCGAAACATGTAGCCTATATACTCCAATAAATATTTGTTGTGCTGACGTGTCTAGTCAAGTTGTTATTTAAATAATATATTACATGCATCAAATTCACCGTCACCTGCAACACATGCGCACTCAGAACACCTAAATATTCAATCTCTTGCGAGCAAATATGGTTGTACTAACCTTCCTGCAGTGTCCTCCGCATTGTTCGGCTGCACTGTAACAAGGCAATGTACACACTTCACGCCAAACACTCATGTTGCTTCGGCTGCACTGAACACCGCAATGAACACTTCGCATCTAAAGAAGCGGCCCTCTGGCCTTCTGCCGCCCCCGGTGCACGATTCAGTCGGCATTACGCATTTCACTCTCATATCGCTTTTGGGCAAACACTCGCATTACACGGTCACTTTCCGTAAGAAACTGTATTGCATTTAACAAGCAGGCCCTCGGGAATTCTGCCGCTTTAGGTGCACTGTAACTCGCACGGAACACTTTCATGTCGCTCTTTGGTAAACAAACCGCATTACACGATCACTCTCCCTAACAAGTCGTATTTTATCTAAAAAGGTTCTCGCATTGATATATTTGACTCGGTAAGTTACCTAGTGGACCGGGTACCTCAGTCGGTATAGCGACTGACTACTGGCTGGAAGGTTCGGGATCGAATCCCGGTGGGGACGAGATTTTCCGCCCGTCCAGACCGGCCCTGAGGCCCACCCAGCCTCCTGTACAATGGGTACCGGGTCTTTTCCGGGGGTAGAGGCGGCCGGGGTGTAGGGCTGACCCCCCCACCCCCATCTAGAGTGCCGAAGTCCTAGAAAGAGTAGAGCTATACCTCCACTCACCCTAAGGGTCTTCGTGGCCTACAAAAAGGGTGAAAACCTACCTAAGTTACCTAGTTAGAATTTCGGCCGATGAAGCAACTATTCGGAGTTTCGTCATGGCGATCCTCGAGTTTGAAACGCGGTTGCGAGACATAATATCATGAATGGGGTTTGCCGTCTTCTTTCTCGCTCTACGCAAGAAGTTCCACGACGTTTTTTTAGACCTGATGGTTTATACCACGTCCTTTACTTACTCTTGTTAGCTGAGGTTTATACTACGTTGTATTCCGTCTAACACAACTAACATAAATACTGGTAAATTAATACTGGCTTTTTCAAGTCCGACATGTTTCGACTACAAGGATTACGCTTGAATACGGCAATCTATAGATTACATTATTAAATGATTCAGACCTATAGTAATCATTCATATATTCTCTTCAGTTAACCTAGTAAGGCGAAGTTGTAAAAAATTTTTGTCTCTTTGAAATATTAAAACTATTGAAATTTCAAACGTATTGACGTTTTTTTAGAGATATTTCAATACGTATAAGTGATTAATGCTGTGGTTCCTGTTTGACGTAGTATTGCTGTTTATTTATTTGGTGCTGTTAATTTGGGTAACATTCCGTCAAATGTAACCACCGCATTTAACTACTTACAACGAATATAAAAGCTGTCTGAAAACGAAAACACATGTCAGCATTGCAAGTATTAACAGTTTTCACATTTTAACAAGGACAAAGGTTTTGATAGCTTGACTCTTTTAACTCAACAGAATAATCGAATTACAGTAATTAATTTATCAGTGAAATTAATAGTATTAGGTATTTAACTGTAGCCCTCGAGGATGACTTTACAAGAACCGACCGAGATATGATCAAAAAAGTATATTAGACGTCATGGAAAGTACCCGTCATTCTTGTCATATTTCAATGAAACATGAATTTTCTCGACAGATTTTCGAAAAATACTCAAATTCCATATATCATAAAAATCCGTCCAGTGGAAGTCAAGTTCTTCCATGCAGACGGAAAAACAGACATACACGTACATGACGAAGCTAATACTCGCTTTTCGCAATTTTTCGAACGCGCCTAATAGTACAGACGGTAAAATAAACATCCTACAAATGACGTTCTTCTGGATTCTTACAACGTGTTCTAACGTTTCGAATGAACGTGCTGCTTCCATCTTCATGGTGATTGAACCAGAATCAGGTGGCTTCCGAAGTGAATGCGAGGACGATACGTATCAATTACACAGTAACGTTGCAAGGAAAGTGACCACCAATACGAGCTACGACCAAAATACTTGCCACCTTCTTGTACAATATATATTTCCACCACTCGAATACTTCTGGAGCCATATGTTCTAATCAAGTCCCCCCGAAACGTCGGGACATACTTATATCCAACACACTGTAAGTACTCAGAACAACACATTTTAGCTATACCCACTGTGATAATCTGAAAACATACAACATAGACAGTTCTATTCAACAACAAGCTGACTAGCAATAAATTCATTGGAAGTTCCCTTCATTTAAATCGTAATAATTTAGTTGTGTTTATTAAGAGGCCCACATATGACGTATTACTATCATCCTAATAAACTGATAATTACAATTCAATTTGAGACCCTGGTTTTAAGACTAAAACATGAGCCTTACCTACAGGGTTCGAACTTCGAACCTCAGTTGCACTCTGTGATTTCTCTGCTCATGGATATAAATCTCTACCAAAAGTTATGTTTTGCGAATGTGACTGTAGGTCTCCTCTGCTGAAAAATTATTCTCACGATCGCGCTATCATTAAAGACAAGAGGAACCCCCTTATGGGTAACGTTGTTCCGGCGAGCAGAGGCCAGAAGGTCAAAGAACAGTGTCTCGACACGGTGGACGAACAGCAATAATGCAACTCTGTGATGTTTCTGTCGGTGTAGGAAGGGCGACAAAATAAGCAGCAAGATTATAATTTGGAGGTGTAGCAGGTGTCTAAGTGAATTTGTACTAAACCGCAAAAACGATGCACTCCACCACATTGAATTGTTACCGGTATATTCGGTCCGAGCAATGTCGTCACAAAAATACACGAGCATCTGACTACTGGTATAGTAAGTCACTTACGGTGCACACAAAACATTCACCAAGAAAGAGTAAATATATTTCAAAAAGTCTCGAAAACGCAATATCAAAATTATACCGAACACACATCTCCATCCGACGAACCGATGATATGGCGGGACTCAGCTGACGAAGCGGCAGTCAGTCTGGTCACGTACGTTGCGCAATAAAATTTCTCAACCTCCCATCAGTATGTGAGGGAACCGTGATGATGACGATGCACGTTTCGTGGCGTAATGACACAGTGACTGTCGTTACTGACAGGAATAAGGTAGATATTCAACGCTTGTAATTAGTATGCAAACGAAGGTATGGTTATCTAGTTCTTGCACTGCATCCTGAATAATTTGGAATTAAGTTGTTGTTGTTGTTCTTCTTCTTCTTCTTCTTCATCTTGTTCGCAGCTGTAGTAGTAGTAGTAGTAGCAGTAGTAGTAGTATTCGTGTCTTAGGGGGAAAAAAATATTGATGTCTGGAAATACATGGTCAGAAGAGGAACCAAGTAGGTAATAATGGTAAACACTGCTGACCAATGATTTCTGTAATTTACACAATTTTCTTAAATAATCAGGGTAATTAAATCCAGATTTCTGTAGGCTAAACATGTAGCTTATACAGGCTAAGGCAAGAAGAATAGAATTTTGGAAGTTGGCCACTTGGAGCAAGAGGCTTGCTATGTAAATGGATCTAAATGAATTGTATGAATACATTAAGTGGGTTGAACTAGTCCAGAAGTATATCTGATGATTATGGGCTTTGTTTTGGTTGTCTTAATCCTGTGGGTTATCAGAGCACTAGTCGCAAGAAGGTTTTGTACCTGTTGCATTAAAATTTAATACAAGAAACTCAGTGTACTTTAATATTTAATTTTCATTCTTATTCATGTCAGCTTCTGTCAGATTTTTTTCACAGTGGATGTACCAGAGCCTTTAGATTTCAAACCAAACTATTCCATTGAATTCTACTTGATAAAATTTGACTGATGCAGTATGAAATAGATAAAGTGGGCTCAGTTCCCAGAGCAAATGTTCGAGATATTTCTGCTCACTAAGACTGGTTTTGTGACTCCCCTTTGCTACATACATACTTCTACTGAAAACACCAACAAATTTTCCTGAACTACAAACATGAAATAAACTCTTGTACTTACTTCTGTGTATACTCCTGTGACTTGACAATTCTAGCAACACCAAAGTATATTAATGTGTATCACTACTATATGCTGAAAACTCTTGAAGGTCACAATAAGCCTGTCCTTAAATCCTAAGTGGGCTCTGCTGTCATCATCATAGTGACTAAACATCATTTGAAACTGCAAACCTGCATTCCAATTTTAACATTACTTCAAATGTTTGTAACACTTATACGAAGTATACCTTTGTAGTTCAAATTCATGATATCAAAGAATGTAATACAGATGTGCAGTGTGAGAAGTTGTACAATGACTTAACATGTAATGTTGCACATTTTAGACTAAGTTTTACAATCCCGTTGCTTGTGGACCTGAACGTTGTTATTCTGACTGGCTGAAATGTAATATACAATAAATTCCACAGTGGTCTGCATGCCAACTCCAGTTTCGACTTAATGCAAGCTAAGTGAAATAAATAGTTCGCTTCTAAAAAGTGAAAATTTGTATATAACATTTGACAAATCATCTGCTGTTTACCATTACACTCTGACAAGCCAACATAACAAACACACAGAAGAGACTAGATATATAATTCCTTTAATCCAGTACAGATGAGACTAGACAGGTGCCGGATTATCAAACAGTACTCAGACTGGCCAAATTTATAACAGGTAGTTTTTTGTTACTTAGCAGCCAGCTGTGAGAGAACATTCACTTTGCAGTTATTTTCATTTCATCACAAAAAGACTGCTGTTTAAACTGTCATAGGCTCACTTATGGCTTTTGCTTCTGACATATTGCTGTAAACCACCTATACAGCACCTTGCCCAACTGCCAAAGGATTAGGATTTCTGGAGTACTGACATCCAGATTAAGGTAATACTACTGCAATGAAGAATCTAATTCCTGCAGATCCAGTTTATACAAAGGTTGAAAGAACTGACTGTAGGAATACTCAGGCATTTCCTTTTTTATCAAGCAAATGCAGAATGTTACTGTACCAAAATGTATCCACATGTCAGATATGAGGTTCTCACAGCAGTAAAAATGAAGATTACAGTCTTGTGGGACAAGGCACCTTGTAGTTTGGTAGACAAGAACCAGTGTTGTGGAGGAACCTGTCTTCTCCATCTTCAGGGATGGAGACAGCAGGTTGCTATCCAACATACTACATGTCATCACATTCTATAAGGCTGTTATCTTAATTATTTTTCTCTACAGTTTAACTCCATCAGCTGAAGAAGCAACTGTAGATCACCAGTACAGATTTTCTTCTGGCAGATTAACTGTTATTCAGGCTTAATGTTGTGTGAATTGTTATTCATGCATCCTACAGCCATCATGTACTGGAGGAACAAATTTGGAATACAGTGCTTACATTACATCAGCTGTTTACAGACCTGCAAGCAAGACTATGGTAGAGTTAGGAGGGGAGTTTTGTAGTATTCCCATTCAGGTTGGTACAGCCATAAAAAGAATTTAAGGGACTAAAGATGTATTTAAACAAAAGCTTCAGTAAAATCCATATAAATAAAGCATTTTATATTTCCTGTTCTGAAGATTCTTGAAACTAGGAATTCTGAAGAGTCTTGAAACTAGGAAATGCCTTTTCACAAATGCTTTTCAACTTTACTTTATGATAACCCATTAGGATGGTCCAAGAAAATCAGGAGACATTGAAGAGTAATTGAATACAGCAGCTTCTGTTGGTTTCTGATGTAAATGTTCTGGGCGAAAGGTAAATCCCACAGAGAAAGAACCAAAACTCTTAGAAGCCAATAAGGTCAGTATAGAAGTAAAGGCAGATGAAGAGTATATTTATGTCCTACACAACAGAATTCAGGGCAAAATTACAACATAATGATACATAATATGTTCTTCAAATACATGGGACAGGTCATGTATATGAGAATGACATTAATATATCAAAACTACATCCCTGAAGAAATGAGGAGTAACTAAAATGTAGGTAAGACTTGATATCATTCAGTTCAAAATCCTCTGTCTTCTTGTCTACCCTAAGGAATGTAAACATTAAATACAATATTAACTAAAACTTTGTCTGTTGTGTTATACAAATCTATTAACATTACAGAAACATGAGGGGAAGAGCACAGACTGAGGGCATTTGAGAGAAAAAGGCTGAGGGAAGTAACTATACAGTTATGACAGTCAGTGTCCTGTCTGAGTTTTGAATGGGGCACCTCCCAGACACAAGTCAGAAACAGCACCACTTCAGCCAACTAACTTAGCTACACACAATTTTTGTTGAAGAAATGACAAGGAAATGCAGCCAATATGGCTGCCTTACAAATTTCTGAGGTGAGAACAACATTAGTGCCACACATGCTATGTTATTGAGGTTCTGCATGAAGTTGTATTGGATGCTTTTTTGACTTCAGAAGCTTCTGCATGTACTCTTGGGGAAAGAAATAGCAGACAAATGCAGAAGTCGTGTAAGAAGAGAACAGTGTGTTATATGGCTTACTTAAGAGCAACATCAGCAAGTAGCCTTTTCCCATGTAAGAATTCAAACCTCTTCTTCACAATACAATAACAATATTAGTAGGCCTACTGTTAATGGCCATATGACTGCAAGCAGCTAAGTACAGTCACACGATATTTACTGTGATGTCAGTGAAGTTTTTATGTTAGTGTTTTTAAAGTAAGAGTCAGGCCTATATAAATTAAATTAACACAATTAAAGTTCATATAAAGAACCTGATAGTTGCTTAGCTGTTTAGTAAATGAACTGCCTCATATTGAATTGAAGGATTCATTTATCGTGTTCACAGTAGCCAAACAATGAAACTTATATTTTACTGACTATATCTGCAGTTTTAATTAGCCTTGCCATTGAATTCCTGTGTTAATTAGTTACATAGGTGTCCACTGTACGTAAGCACACACACTATGAAATAAGTCACCAACAGAATGTGTCATCTGTGGCTGAAATGGAATTGCTTGCAAAGTTATGATAAAATCAGAATGTGCAAGTCTAATCATTTGGACTTGCAAAATCCATAGTAACCAGTACCATAGACAGAAATTTCAGTCTTTCACAGCTGCAAGTGTTTATATTGTAGTCTTCTGGATCTTGAAACTGTGTAGTCCTGACCTGGAAGAATATATGGCCTTACAAGGTCAATCCTGCAGACAAGAGGCAGTATATTCCTCTGAATGTTTAAATCCAAACTAGATGGTGTCACAATCCAGAAGGTGATGATCTGAACCATAGTCAGATGTTCTGAACATAGAAACATCTTTTGTTCTTTCATCAGATCCTATTGTTGAAATATTCTGATATCATCTTGGTTTCTTACCTGTGACATGGACAGAGCATCTCAAATAAATTTATCAGTAAGGTTAATTTATTTGGACTTTGTTCGTCATCTTAGTTTTTAATAAAAAAGGACACTTACTAAAATGGATTCTTATTTCCACCTTCAGGTATAGACAATATCATGTGACTCCTACACTCTTGGATCCCTCAGTAGAGCTATCTCATGCCCTGGACCCATATATGAATATTTTAGTTTTATATTAAAAACTGTGACAGCATACAAGTCCAAATAAAGGGCCTGACATACTGTGCCATGCTGTCATCAAGTGATTTAAACGAAGACACACATTTTTACACATAAGAAAGGTACTATGTCTCAACTGTACACTACCGTAGTTGGGTCAACAAAGGTAAGCTTGCTGAATGAAAAGTTTGTCATTCCTTTCTGAAATAAATTACTGTAAGGTCACACAGTATGAATATATCCATCGGTTTATTACTTTGGTTATTTCATAATTCTGGACCAAATTTCGAGTTGTTGACATCTAGAAAATATCTCTTTGGTTTCATATATATGTTTTGTTACACCTGACAGTACAGAGGACAAACATATACAAGGAGACTGAGACATTTTGTCAAGTGTCATAACATTATGCCAATTTATTGATTATGAAATGTTCATCCTCTATATCACAGAATATAAATTTCACACGGTCTTAAAATTTTGAACAAAATTCAGGGTGAGCCAGAATTGCCCAATGGTTTTTGAAATGAAATAACATTTTAACTGGAATAATCTTATTAACACTGATAAATATATTTCACCCCTGTAAGAATTCATGGTAATCATTACTGTTTGAATGTGACACATTGCATATGACTGCCATGTCATTCAGTACACTCCAGTAGTCTTGAGAAGAAAGGGGATCCCTTGAATACACTCCTAAATTCACTGTTGTAAGTCTGCATTTTTGAGAGGAGTTTTGTGTACCTTGCTTTTGACATAGACCCAAAGGAAGCAGTCTTGGTGCTATGTGATCAGGCAATTGGGCAGGCCAGGTGATGTCCCAGAAATGAGAATCAGTCTGTCTGGAAACACTATCCTGAGAACTTGTATGGAAATGTGTGTTGCATGAGCAGTGGCTCAAAACATCATGTGCATGATGACAGTCAGTATGGATACTTTGCCCAGTGGGCAAATTGGTTTCCAAATTTCAAATACAGTCTGATGCTTCTCGTACACCTGGCCTACCTCCTTGCCTGACCTTGTAGTACCAAAATCCTATGTCAAAAGAAAGTTACACAAAATGTATCCTGCCAATATTGATGCCTTAAAAACAGTGAATTCAGAAGAATATTCAAGGGACCATTATGGAAGTGCTGTAACATGTTATGGCAAATTTCCTTTGCAATTCCAGGATTGTTGTGAATGGCAGCATGGTCACATACAAAACGTAATATTAAAATAAGTAATGATTAGCATAAATTCTCATAGACATGGAATGTATCTATCATTGTTAACAGAATTTGTCCACTTTTCCTTAAAATGTTATTTCATTTCAAAAAATCATTAGGTGTTTCTGGCTCACACTGTACAACTGTAAAAGAAGTTCGTCTTTCTCACGATATATGCTTTTCTTTGTACAATCTGGAGTTATTAGTTACTTTCCCAGACAAAATGTTTCAATCCATATGCACATTATTCATGTTTGGATCACCATAAATCAAGACTTTCATGACAGTATACTAATTAATCAACATTCATTATTGTAATCACAATCATCTGTTAGAATGAGTGACAGGTCTCATTGCATATCCCATATGCATATGTTCATATTGAAAGAAATAGTAAAACATGGCATAAAACATGTACTATTTTATCACTGTCCAGATACTTATAAGAATTTAAAACTTATCACTTTGCATACAACAAGATGTCAGGACTGTTTGTACATGGTTTAAACACAGCTTGATATTTTTCCTTCAGCCAGAAAGAGAAACAAAGATCCATCAAGAAGGACAGAAGAGACAATTTAAATAGTTCTCAGGCAGAAGTGGAAATTATGTATCACATACACTTAACATATTTCTCTGTTTGTTTCAAAGTCTAATACCAGTCGACCAGGTATATCATACACAGTTATTAGTTTATTTTCTCCACACCTAGCCTTGGAAGAAATCACATCAGCTCTTGAGATGATCTAGCTATCACATTCAGAAGATACACACACACACACACAAACTCTGTATCACAATAACTTACATTCACACACATATACATCAACACAGAAATTGACATCTATTAGTCAGTCTTTTCACATGCCTTCATTTTCTGCTGCATCAACATCACATCTTGTATTCGGTGAATTCCACTTTTCTCATTCTCTTTCCAGAATTTATAGTTATGATCCATGTTCTGCAGCAACTCTGGCATTTCGATGAATGCTGTCAATACAAGAGAAAATTTGTAGGGAATACCACCTCTTTTATCATAAATAAAATAAAGTTCAGTACACCATAAAGAGCATGTCATATCCCCTAATAGAGTTTCTCCCCAACTTTTTTGCTGACAAACACCCTTTGACTTTGAAAAATAAACATAGATTCTCACATCCTTGCTGACATAAGCAGAGGGTTCGAAAGATAGGCATCCAAAATTAAAAACTTATCTTAGAACAAATTTTAGATAGCTGTGAATACACACATACCAGTAGCACACATAACAATGCACTGCATGTTTCGACCTTGATTATACTGTCACCCACTTCATGGGTACATGGGTTTCTTAATTGGATATTGTAACTGTCATACAAAGTAAACACATCGCCAATTAAAGGAGTTCCATGATTATTTTTAACAAAACGTTATTTGTTTCATTTTAAAAAATAAGTAAAACTCAGGGTAGCCATTACAGATTTGCATCCACAGATCCCCTTGGAACTGATCACGAATCCATTGGGAGCCGCAAAGCACACTTTGGGAAACAGTGCTCTATTATATCAATTTTATATATATATATATGTAAAGTTCTAAGTGAACTCAGTTTAAAGCTCTTGTATAACATGTTATTTAATCCTTTCTACACCCATGAAGATAATCCTTGGCCTTACAGTATAGGTGCAAAACCAAGGCACACAATAACTCCAAAGTGACAAAGAGTGTACATTCAGTATTTCTTTGAAGTAGCAGTAAATAAAATGTAATTTTCCTGTATCATCCCATAGACTTACTGGTGAACATTCCAAGACAACAGGACATTTACTTCATATTCTTGCTGACATGTATTGTAGTCACAACTACGCAGTTGATCTGCATGTATTGAAAAAGAGACCGGTGCATTATGAATCATTGTTCCTAAACTTCCATTTATTACTGCATGAGCAAACTTTAATTTTGTAACATAAGTACAACTACTTTACAATTGTATCTGCTATGTACAGTTATGTGTTGCTCAATGACGGGGATATATCTGAGAAATGCGTCATTACGTGATTTCATCATTGTGTGAACGTCATAGAGTCTACTTACATACTTACACAAACCTAGATAGTATAGCCTACTACACACCTAGTCTATATAGTATAGCCTATTGCTACTAGGCTACAAACCTATACAGCATGTTACTGTACTGAATACTATAGGCAACTGTAACACAATGGTATTATAATATTATAATCTTATGGGACCACCATTGTATATGCTGTCCACCATTGACCAAAATGTCATTATGTGGCGCACGACAGTATTCTGACACTAATGGGAAAGTGACCACATCCCAGGTCACGTTCAAGGCACGTTTGAGAAAATATGTTTCAGGGTACTAGAACTGCTGACATTTGTGGATGGACACTGAGAACAAGGAACATACGGGAATAGGGAAAATGCAAAGAGATAGAGGGTAGGAAGAGATAATTGTAGTGGCCATCTAAATTCTATGCTGAGCATTCATATCACTTTTGGTAGGTGGTTTGGGTACTCTAGCAAAGCAAGACAAGATGTTACAACATAAACACACCTTCCCATGTTTCAAACATGTCTTTGATGATGAAATCCATAAATCCTATTTGGGATTTAGGTATTGAGCATGTTGCACGGTCAAATAAGGGCATCACAACAGGTAGGTGATTTGCCTTCTCTTCATCTGTCTGTGAAAAAGGAGAGAGTTTCAATCACACATCTAAACAAGATTCAGAGGTGACTTAATGTAAAACAAAATATATTACTCAGCACATACATGCATATTAGTGATACATATCTTGTTTAATTACAAGTGATGACTTTCTAACACAGTTTACTGACTGATGGCACCACTCAAAACATAATTTTGGTTATATATTCATAGGTGGTTGCCAAGCAAAAAAAATAATAAACATGAGATATAGCTTTGCTTAATGCATGAGTGTAAGTATTTTATGGTAATAAATAATGAAAGTACTAAATGTCATATGCTCATTGTCTTCTCGTTCTAACACTTCAGTGCTTGCCTCAGTATGCACTGTACGGTCACAAATGCATTTCAGGGTACTGTAAATTTAAAACCCTTCCATCGTAACACAGTTGTAGGAATTTAAAACCCACCATCACTGCAGGGTTGATACTTTTAATACTGTCAATAAACACCACAGTTCATGGTAAGGTGAATGAACTATACATTCTTTGCACGTTTTAAGCTTTTCACAGTGGTGTGCATGAGGTATCCATTCTTCTGGAATGCGATGCAGCATCACTGAATAATTGGCTCCCAAAATTTTGAGAGAGCACAGTTGAAATTCTTGTTGGACATTTTGACTCTTGATTATGAGATGACTATCTTTTCTCACATTATCAGAAGTCAGTACCCAGTAATAAGCGTCACATCCCAGGTAGCAGTGTCATATCCCAGTAAGCAGTGTCATTTCCCAATAAGATGTGACATATCCCAGTAAGAAGTGGCATATCCCAAAGGGATGTGTCATAACCTAAGCAAGCAGTATAATATCCCAGTAAGCAGTGTCATATCCCAGTAACCAATGTCATATCCCAGTAAGCAGTGTCATATCCCAAAGGGATGTGTCATAACCCAGCAAGCAGTATAATATCCCAGTAAGTAGTGTCATATCCCAATAAACACTGTCATATCTCAGCAAGCAGTGTCATATCCCACAAGAATGAATATAGTATTATCTGTTTTATGAAGAATCTCCATCCATTCATACAAAAATAATAACTACATATTTATACCACAGGATTAAGCACAAATACCAGCTGGTTTAACACTAAAAACCTCTGCAATATGCCCAAAGGTAGAGCCTATGTTAAAAGAAATTTCATGCCATCATTGTACACTTGATTAGACATAACAGTGTTCATATAAAAATTATTTCAACTGCAACTAGTGAATAGTCTGAAAATAAACTGTTTAAAAACAGTGTATTTGTATGTGTGTATGATTCTTGCAGTAAAAAGAAATTATTTTTTCTATATGAATTTAAAGAGCAGACTTTTGTAATTAAGAATCTGAGGTCTTTAACATGAGGTACAACCTTGATGATGGAATATTTCTTACGTGAAATTCATGCTACAAAGGGCTGAAAGATGTCTAGGCTAGACAGGCAAGAAACCAGTGGTTGTGGCACTCACTGCATCATCATTTTTATATAGGTAAAATTTTCCCATTCGTAATTCAAATGTAACCACACAAACATCGCAAGTATTCCCTTAACAGTGCCCATGGTTCTGCTAGGTACCTCCTGGCTTTGGATTTATATTCATGCACAATGTACCATAAAATTCTTGGAATTCATAAATTTTCCTTCATTCCAAAATGTTCCAAACATCTTACAAGACAACATTCAATTCTTATATCCATAGCAATTGTTTTCCATTATTTTTGTAACCCAAAGGCCCTTGTAATCTCAATAGGGCATGACATTCCATTGCAGACAGGTGATATCACCATGAATGTTTGGATTATCTTTACTATCTGGCACCAAACATCATGTACTTGCAACATGCAGTGTAATGCTCAAAATGCTAAATGCTAGCTATTGCCAGCGGTCAATTATTTCCACTCTTATGCAGTCCCAACTTAAATTTTGGTCTGACGCTGTATTTTACACTGAGCTCTTAATTCTGGCAAACACAGGGTTAATATGTTGAATGAGGGCCTGTGAAGCAATAGTAATCTGTAAAACTGGTCTTCTGGAGTATGACACCATATAGTCCGGGTTTAGTATTTTGAAGAAACTTGCTGTCTCTGTGTTCAGGTTAGAAACACAGGTCCATTAGCATCATATCCCAGCAGACCATTATTTTGTCACTCACTGATATGGCAAGTAGTTAAGGTGCTGAGCTACAAATCAGAAGGTCGCTGGTTCGATCCCAGCTGGTGTCAGTGGATTTTTCATTGACATAACATCCTTCCAATCGCACTACAGCCCTCCAACAGAAGTGAGTACCAGGAGTATTTTCTGGGGTAAAAAGCAGCCAGTGCGTAAGGCTGCAACCTACCACCATCCTGTGCCATAGTCACGAAATCTGGGAACCTTAACTTCCTGGAACCCTCCGGGCCTGTAAGGGGACTGCTTTTTTTACTGATGTGGCAAACTCCAGTCTCACAAATATGTAGGAGTTTTATTGTACACAAGCATTGTGACTCCATGCACTATAAATAGTGAATACAGCCTGAGATGGTATATCCATTACATGCCTGCCGGTCTCACATGCATTTAAGATCTGTTTGACTCAAAAGCTCCAAACAGTAAAACCTGGATGGTTATCACAGAACACTTTCCATATATACAACTAAGAAGAACAGTCTAAATAAAACACTAAACATTACGTGATCTGTGTTGTAAATAAGAAGTAACTGTTCTATATTTTAATAACAAAATACCTGATTGAAGTACTCTTCAGCGATTCTGACAGCCCATTCCACACACATTCCGATAGGTCGTGTTGGGTTAGATACATCGGCACACTTAATGAGCATTCTCTTGATCAGTGCTATATTCTCAGGGGCAGTCAGTAAACCTATGTCTGGAGAACTTCGTCCACCCTGTGCCACAAGATATCATAAACAGCATGAAAACTCAAAGTTGCACATACAAAAGTATAAATGAAGAACATGGTCTTCTAACCTGCTAGCAGTGCAAAACCCAGCAATAATAGCTGTCTATCTTCATCTACAATGTACCACAAAGATTCATTCCAACATTATATCTCAACCTGCACAATATTCCATTGGTTGCAGTTTCCAGGTCACATTTCATAATCTAATAATTTACAACTCATTTTACCACAACCTGAAAGACCAGCTGGTCCTCCTGACAATCAAGACTCAAAAATTGTGCATGTCATAATGTGCATTTGATTAGTATTTCATGTTGCTTTATATAAGGATGCAGGTTATATCCTTTAAATTTCATGTATTATTACTTTTATTGTAATTTCTTGACATGTTCATTAGCATTTTTGTAATCTATAGGATGAAAATGAATATAAATAAAATATATTTAAAAATACAAAAATATTCTTCAAAATAGGCAAACCTCCTCAGCATCTTCACAGTTCTGATTGGGTCTGTAACCCGAGGATGGAAAAAAATTCAGCAAATCATATCAAAGTCTTCTTAGTTTCAACAGTGTGCTGTAGTTTTGTAAGTGGGTGTCCCCATCTCAGTGTAAAATACTAACTTCACCTTCACTTCTACCCTGAATATGTAGGTAGTTTATTCCTCTCAAGTGCTGGCACTTAGTTACCAAACTAAGTCCAAAAGATCAAAATATGATCCTTTGCCACTATATAAAACACAATCTTACATAACTCCATGTTTTGTAATGCCTCACCACTTATGTACATGTTATGCCCTGCTAATCCTCTTTACCATGAATTATGTTTTTTTATATAACCTTATTAGTTGATTGCACAGCAGGACAAACAGCTTCAAAATGTGAGACTTAGTTTCTCATGAGAATAACTATGAAGGTAACAGTACTCTGGAATGTGATGGCAGTTAGTCTGATAGCCAGTGACCAACATTTCAATCTTCAAGGGAGAAGATACTACGCGCCATCACATACATCAGAGAAAACACAAAAACTCAGCATCACCACCATGACAGCACTTTATTATGCTGCAAATGTAGACAACATGTTCCTCCGAAACATTGGTTAACTAGTCACCTTACTAAAAGATGTCACATCCAAGAAGACAAAAACTTTTCCATTAAAATTGGTGAATAACACATTCTGAGATATTTATATTGCTTGTGATGGGATAGACATGCCTAGGAGATGATATGAAAATAAGCTACAAATGAAAACAAATCCACTGTAACTGATTCTCTGCTGAAATGATTTCTTGAAACTTCAAAGTGCCAGTAATGTCTTCATAAATGTATTCTTACATCTGGACTGTCATCTTCTTTCTTGATTGAGAAAACATTGACGAATTTTGCCAAATGTTCGAAGTGTTTTGTCATCTCTGTTGCAAGAATCATATCAATCACATTCTGACGAACTGCTTTGTACACATCACGTTCTAAAGCTAAGACAAAAAAAAAAAAACAATGGTTAGAAAGCACATCATTTATTTCTAACACAGCACACTACAATCTTAAGTGTACTGCCCAAAAAATAAAACACTTGGAATAAGTTAATATATGAGGAGGGATAACAATGACCTTTCAGCAGTAGGTACACACTTCAGTTCTGTGTGAAAGTGAAGGGTGACAACCAACACTTCTGATCAAAAATATTTTTCAATCTATCAGAAACTCAGAACAGGCTTTTATTTTATTTTACAATATCAGTAAGCATTATCAAACCCAACTTACAATGTGACATAACCATTATCTTCATTTACAGAACTCCAAATTTCTAATATTTTCTGTGTCCTGTGAGCTGCCATTATCTGCTGTAATAATTGCTACACCATTTAGTTTTACTAGTTTCATTCCTATGTGGAAATTCAAAGACTTATAAACTTACATTAGTTCCACTGAATAAAAGAAGAGAGAAGCAAGCAACTATAAATGTAAGTATATCATAACTAAAGCTGTGTTAGAGAATATACACATATACAAATACTCATAATCTTATGAATCAGAATGTAATTATTTCAACTGTTCACATAAATCAGTTTCAATGAAAAATATTACCCTGAGTGATGCATCATGTATACATGTAACATTTTCCTATGATATGAATTTAACCCTCTCCAAACCAATGAACCACGTGACAAGGCATACCTTACTAGGTCCACTATAAAACAATTTGCCCTGTAGTGGAGCAATAGTTCTCCAGCTACTACAAATCATGTGTAGGTTCTATGCTTGATGCTAATTCTTAGGCATAACAACAGAATTATCTTGTAAACGTTTAACTTTTAAAATATAACCTGGCAATTCTTGTACATTGTGTTGCATCATGACTGGAAACAAAAGAATAAAAAATGTCATATATCCCTACCAAAAATTCTGTACTTTGATATAGTAATAAGACAGCAGTATGACATGCTGACTGACTGATAAATTTGAAATTATCAAAGTAGTGGTATTAAATCTAAAGTCTTCTAGGAAACTGCACCATGTCATTTCACATGGAAGCACAAATGTGTTTGGGCAGAGCTGTCTAACCCCTCTATGGAAAAGGGCCAAACCCATTATTATGGGCTGGTTTGCAGGCTGCATGTGTAAAAATCACAGTAAGGTATACTTAACCTCCTAAATTATTGAGTAATTTTCACAGTATATATACACAATTTCCAAATGTGACAGTGTTCTGCATAATACAACCTGGCAGGCTAGCAATGTGCTCCCTTCATCTTCATGTGCATGGCATCCCAACTCAGAAGACCATAATCTTAAAAAGTATTGTTGTACTTTATTTTACCATTGTAAGACACTGCACTCAGAGTTTCATATCTGTTTCTACAACATTAATATTCAAGATACACTCATACAAAAACAGATCAGAATGCTTATGAAGGTGTACCTTACATTTAAAAATATTGACCCGATCATCTGACATTGTTAACTTGAATGCTAAAGCTGAGTGATGGGACTCCAACACACACAAGTCATTGTACAGTACGGCCAGCTCGTGGTTGGAATTACAGAGAAAAGCACTACAACAGAAATTAATACACATATATCATAAATGTTATAAAAACTGCAGTTAGGTATATTCACATGCAAAAAAACCAGTGCAGCATGGTTATTGTTGGCAGTTGCTATATCAGGACCAGAATCAGAAAATTCTGAAATAATTACATCTTACTTTCTTTTATGTCCATCCATGTGTGTGTTCAGAAGTTGGCACAAATACTCCTACAAAATGTAATTCTGGAAAAAATACCTCCTTTACAGAGTGATAACTATTTCCTATTATTACAAACAAATGTGCATATACAATTTGTGAATTATACATAAGAAGCAGAGCCAAAAGCTCCAGTCAGGCTATTAATGTACTGTCAGATCACTAGAACTGGAAGAATAAGTTTTAAATTATCTGATAAATCTGATGAAAGTGTGACACAGTGCTTAAGGTATTTATGTGGGCTTTTTCAATCTTTGTATAAAGACTACAACATTTTTGGAAATAGAACGCATTTCACAAATGATGTGGTAATTGCATAACCTGGACAGCGGACAAGTCCAAATAAGTAATGATAAATATAAAAGTGATGTTTTCACCTTTCCAGTTAATAAAATCTCCTGTGTTTTTACTGAAATCAGGTGTACACAATCTGTAACTCACAGCACAGAGTTCATTGTCTGTCTGTGTGCTGTATCAGAGAAGTGGGTAGATTTGTGGCTTGACTAATGGCCCAAAGCTGTTCATCCACATATGTCACCATGAAGAATGGAGACAGAAATAACACAGAATATGGTTGCAAGCCCTGCCAGGTCACATGCATTTTCAAATGGCGTGACATGATGAAATTAATGGATAATCATAGATAATGTATAAGTAACTGTTTTTAAGATACAAACCTAACATTTACCAGAAGCACCTGAGGATTCAGGACAGACAGGCATCAGGCCAATAATCACACTGGGCCTCCACAGTTCAATACATCAAGAGTCATAACCACACCAATTTCACGCTGTGTGTGTAACAGGCCACCTGTACAAACCTTGACTTCCCAGGATGGTCCACATCATGAGCAGCAGCAGCTATAAGACATACAGCCTCATCAAGTGGATCAAGAATCTGCTTCAAGCGTTCCCGTTCCAGAAAGCCAGCAGTGGCCTGCATGACGTCAGCTGCATGTGTAGAGGTGTGATATGAGTTCTTGGCATTGTAGTTCATCTCAATGATCACAAGCCAATTGTGCAAGACAATCTCATCACATCCCAGTGATGAACAAACATCAAAATGACTCATCAAATTCATTCCCAGGTACACAAGTGGCCTGAAACATACAAAGGGAAAGGTAAACTGATGTGTGCAAAACACTGCACCATGAAGACATAGGGTACTGCCAGCATTCACTTGGCTTACATACATACTGAATTGGTTTTGTAGTCTTTCTATGCCTCAAACACGATTAAGTCATACCTTTTCATGGACATTTCCTCAAGTCTGAATATGTCAAAATCCCATAGTAGAGAAGTATCCAATAGCTCTTTCATCTGAGGTGAGATACTGACTGTTTTGAAGGTGTTCCTGGACACCCCAATTTTTGAAACAGAACCCGAGTCACTGGAACTGCGCCGAGCAATCGGAGTCACAGATGGACCACTCTGTCAGAAAATAATGGTGTTTGTACCCATGACTCACAAATCAAATTGTATTTCATCCTCAGCACCTGACAAATATATCCTGGTCAGCACCTTTCTATTCACAGTTAAATCAACAGAAATACAGTTTATTAGCTTGCACTACGTACCGACAGTAATGCTCCTATCAAATCACTTGCGACTGGGTCTCCTGACTTGCCTCTGTCATCCTTCAGCTGCGGTGAATACAGCTCTGTTGTGCGAAGAATATCTACTACCTGGCGGATTTGAAAACAAAATAAGTACATCAGTATTTACACAATAATACTTAACAGAAAATGAAATGTTACAAACTAAAGTTTGCTTAATTTGAGATGTTTGTTTCAGAACCAAAGCCAAATCCATTTCACAGACTGTTTCTGAAGCTCTGTTTTAAGAAATAATGTTATGGGAAAGTGAGTGGAGGTAAACTGCTACATGCTGTTATCTCAAAATTTGGTGCCCAGATTTGCATTTCAGATGCACACCCTCTTTAACCCCTGTGGAAGAGGTGTGGTGGATCTCATAGTTGATCTGAACTTGGTGGAAAAAGAAAAATCTACACCTTATGGACATCATTAGCCAGCCAGTCCCATTATTGGTTAAGATAACCCACAGAAAATTTGCCAGTGCCCTAATACCATGCTACAATGGTACATACAAACTTTTGACCTTGGCATAAGAATGATTAACTTAATCTGTTTATTGTATATCTTCCACGCAATTTATATACACAAATAAGTTAGTCACCAACAAACTGCATAATTCCTGAACACAAACACTCCTGCATGTTTCAGCTACAATCCATAGCCATCTTCAGGGAGTATTGGTACTTACAGGCTTAAATAATGATGCTGTATATGTCTTTAAGTATTAATACACCCAGAATATAGCTATGGACAGAAGCTGAAATATGCTGGAGTGCTTTTACAACAGGAATTGTGCAGTTTGTTGGTGATTAACTTATTTGTGTTTATACAAATGCTTTACTCCCTGGAACACGATCAGGTTATTGGGACCACAGGTCTGGACATGGTGGTCAACACAAAAAATATGGTCATCCAATCTGTAGGAAGTCAATACATTAACTCAACAAAACGATGTACCACAACCATGACAAAAGTAAATTTAATTTATTTATCCCAACAAAAGACTCACAGATAATAGGAGGGGGTGCTGATAAGTCTTTAGCCCGACCAGGAAGGAAACAAGCTACATCAACCAAACTCGGGATTTATTCAACATACTCCCCATGAAGCTCTACACGCTTATTAGCCTGTTGCTTTAACATTTGCAAGCCACTCAAAAAAATTCAGAAGTTGTCCATTCAACCAGGTCTCTGCGGCAGCAGTGACCTCCGCGTCGGATGAAAAATGGCGATCTTTCAATTGTATTTTTCAGTCCAGGGAACAGGTGGTAGTCTGACGGGGCCAGATCCAGAGAACAGGGTGGGTTATCAAGGCACTGGAAGCCCAGGTAGGCCAGTTTCTTCTGGATTGCAAGTCCCCTGTGAGCCAGGGCATTGTCGTGCAAGAACAAGACTCCCTTGGTGACCTTCCTGCGGCGTTTTTCCTTCATTGTGTCCTTCAATTGCACCAGTAGAAATGAGTAATACTCCGCGATGATAGTTTGGTCCTTTGGAAGATAATCAATGAGGAGGATGCCGCCTTGACCCCAAAAAATCGAAGCGAGAGATTTTTCAGCGGATTTTTGCACTCAGAATTTTTGGGGGCGGGGTGAGCCGCTATGCTGCCACTCCATTGATTGTTGCTTTGTCTCCAGGTCATAGTGATATAACCAGGTTTCGTCAATGGTCACCAATCGCCACAGGAAATAATCTGGATCGCGCCGAAAAAATTCCAAAAGTTGCTCAGACAACTGGCACCATTGACATTTTTGATCCGCGTTCAGGCATTTCGGGACCCACTTCGCGGAGAGCTTCCACTTTCAAAATCTTCATGAATGATGGACCCAACCCGCTCACATGAGATGTCCAGTTGCTCAGCTATTGATTTAGCCGAAATCCAATGGTCTTCCAATATTAGCTCGTGAGTTTGTTCAATAACCTCTGGGGTGGTCACTGTTTTGGGTCGTCCAGGACGAGGCGCATTATAGGTGGAAAAATCACCACGTTTAAACTGGGCCACCCAGTTTTTGACGGTGGCATACGATAGTGCATGTTCCTCTAATGTTTCTGTCAGAATGGCATGAATTTCCTTTGGCACCTTGCCTTGCAGGAAAAAAGAAAACTTGATGACAGCTTGCGTATCCATGTTGTTGAAATCGCGCGCGTTGCCTGACACGCTTCCTTTCAGCCTCTGTAACAAGAAAAGACTTGCAATTCGGCACATGAACAGACCCCTCTTTCCAACGACACTATCGATTCCGTCCTAAGACATCGTGAAGTCGGTCGGGATAAGGACTTATCAGCAACCCCTCGTATAACATTAAATAAGTACACTGAATTTTATAGTTCTTGTATAATGACATAATTTGAAGATACTAATATGCACATTGTATAAGGTTCTTTCCCTCCTGTACTGAAAAAGAACAGACTCCCAGATGCAATGAAGGATTATTCCATGGCAGAGCACCAATCTAAAACTCTCTACAATAACAAAACAGAGAAGGCACTAAATGTGCATACATGGGAACTGAGCCCATGACCAAAGTTATAGGGTGTTTGTGAGAGCCATCAGAATATGCAAGATTATAAACTTCTTTTCACGGTGGTTTCCCACTTTTCCCATATGTTTTAACCCCCAGAATCATTTGCCAGGAATTATTGTATGTGGTTTTACCTGTAAGATGGGCCATACCACAGCACATTACCTGTACTGAGTTCTTTATGGCCATGAGCAGTATGACCATTAGAGACAAAATGCACATACAGGAGTGCTGATAAATCCTTAGCCGTTAGTCATTGCTGCTGCAGAGACCTGGTTGAATGGACAACTTTCTGAATTTTTTTTTTTTGAGTGGCTTACAAAAGTTAGAGCAACAGACTAAGAAGTGTATAGTGCTTCGTGGGGAGTATGTTGAATAAATCCCGAGTTTGGTCGCTTGTTACCGTCCTGGTCGGGCTAAGGACTTATCAGCACCCCAGTACCTATGCAAACAGTAATATTTAACTCTTACTGTGTTTATTTATCCTATATTCTTACACTGTACAATTATATTAAATTTCTCTGTACTTATTCAATATCCACTGTTTCTTTACTTCCTCAGTTTATAAACTTTTATATCTCAGCTTATATGTATTTTATTTTACTTATAAGTGTGTACAGTATATTATATTTTAATTTATTTTGAAGTTGTATTTGTAAATTTATAATTATTTATGTCTACTTACTTAGTTTTAAATTGTTCTAAATTATTCCAAACTGCCTATCTTAGTGACAGGCTCTCTGTTACGTAGAGCCATTTGCTTACTTTTGACTGTTCCAATATCCATTGGAAGAACTCCTGTACACGGATTTTGGAAAACTATTAATAAATAAATATATGACCTAGAAAGGGATTCAAACTGATGATTTCTGGTTTGCTTTACTTAAGGATACAACAGCTATTAGAATCAGGACTATTTTGAAACTACATATGGCCTCAAATTTTGTGAATATTCCTACTACTGGTTCAGATTCTGCTGTCATTACAGTTCAGTGTGTTGCCTTAGGCAGTAGAATACATACCTTGTCTAAAGTTTGAACAACTTCAGTGCCTGAATTTTCTTGAACAGAGTTAATGAGTGCTATTACTCTTGTTATTGGTGCTTCAATTGAGAGGTTGTGTAGCTTTGCTATGCTTTGCCGACGCAGGCCTGAAACACCAGCAAAACTGGAAATGTACGATTTTAATACAATTCCTGAAACACGAAAATGTATAAACCCATAATTTTACAACTTGTTTTGTTCTTGTGTTACATTTGTCTTTCAAATGAGGAAAGAACACATTTTATGTGTTCAAGACCAGGGTCATGCAGACAGTATTCTGTTCTTAGAGAGAGGAGGTAAAGGGAGGCAGGAGAAAATGGTGTAACAAGAACTTCATGATTTGCACTCCTCACCACACATTACTATAATGACAAAATTAAGGGAGATTGGATGGGCGGGGCATTTACCACAAATGATATGTATGCGAAATACATAAAAAATTCCAGTCAAGAAATTTGATTGGAAGTTAACTGGAAGACCTAGACAGAGATGTAACATTAAGAGAAAAACTGCTCTTAAAAAAACAGTGTCAGGGGTTATGGATTGGATTAATTTCCCTTAGAATAGAAACCAGCAGCTTGCTTTTCTACACATGATAGTAAAACTTTATGTTGATTACAGGTGGAAAATTTTGTGAGTAGCTGCGAGACTATGAGATTCTTGAGGGCAACTATACTTCATGAAGTTAAGTTAGTTCCTGCAACTGCAAAGTGAGCTTAGAATACAGACAATCAATAATTCACTGTATTCCAGAGAACATATGGCACAATAAAAATAGCATTTGAAGTAAAACTCATACAAGAACTAAAAAACAAACAGCATAATCACCAATTGTGTATTTTCATAATAATTAGAAACTCATGTAATAAAAGGAAATAACAGCAGACAGAATGTCACTGTAGTAATAAACTGCCTACAGTTATTACCAGAAATCAGAACAGAGCAGTAAGGAAAACACTGGAGAGACACAAACAAATAATACTAAAGACTGAATATCAGACAAAGAAACAGAGAGTGAATGGAAGAAAACTGAATTGAAAGATAGCATTAAATAATTGTCTACAAAGAGAAAATGGATATTGGAAACTACAGATAAGCAGATTATCTAAATTACATTTTAATAAATACTGCAGTGGCCGCTACATCAAATCAGTTAGGAACAGTTTGGTGAAAACATGGGTTGTGACACAAAATAAAGACGCCATTAAGGTTTATAGCTTGTAATGGATAGCAAATGTAGTAGCCCCCAGGTTTAATGCAACGTTGGGAAAACACCTCTGAACCAGTCTGAACTTTCAGGAATACTGACTGAAAGTTTCTGTTAATTTTCAACAACTACATGCATGCTACATGCTCCTTTATTTATTCACCTTAATATGAACCAAATTATACCAAAAAATAAAGTAACTCAAAACCAAATCCATCTTCTAATTTGAACACTGTCACTGGTGGATGGACGAAACAGGCGTAACAAACCTAGTAATCTTTTTTTAAATTTCCATTAAAGGCCCCATTTTAAAACCCCAGTAGCCACTACAATTATCATATTTTTAAATAGGAATAGACACTTTACCATCACTTGAAATGGACTTCAGGTCAGCTGACCCCTTCCTGTTATTCGACCCCCTTGGAAGGTCAGTATTCTTGACGAATGTACCAGACATCCTCTTGTCAACCATCGTGTTCTGTGATTCATGTACAAAGACATAATGTGTCGGTGACCTGAAATGCAGCAATACTCTGTAACTAGGACCCACCTGGTTTTTATCATGCTTGTACTACAATGAACATTTCTTAAGACACAAAGTGCCGATGCACAGTGACGTACAGTCAAACTCCATTATGGTACACTGTTTGTTAACCACAATTTTTGGGAGTATGTCAGAGGTGACGACAAATCGAAATGCTGTATATTGAGGAACAGACTTTCAAGGGCACTAAGTGAGGGCATCACTACATCAGAGGGCACAGTATTGGGCTTTAAATGTACATATACAATGACAGTGTTCTTATAGTGATGAATTCTTTTTTACAGGAAACTGAAGCAGCAAGACAAATATTGTATAGAGTACTATTCCTGGAAGGGCCATTTAAATTAAAGAGAAATAATTTTTAATTGGTATCTTGGTGCCCTACTTCCTTTGTTTTTCTTTTTAAATCCCCTCTACCACTTCCCCATCCTTCCTAATTATGATCTCTGTTACCTTGACATGTAAATGAAGTTTCAACAAAGATCTGCCACTTGTGTGCATCCGTGACAACTGGATGCTGCTGTGGAAAGAGCTGCAGGATGACACAAACATTAACCATCTCCTTCCTTACACATAAGTGACAAATTGGATGAAACATAGTTAGGAAGGTGAACAACACGGGTATAATACTAGCGGTGAATAGGGAAATGGGGGGG
>Ga0123352_10001591_pt1 | contig 30446 bp, 15 predicted proteins | sample TergutLab28metaG_FD_89700 | JGI IMG/M metagenome (GOLD analysis project Ga0123352, IMG submission 89700) | Labiotermes labralis P1 segment gut microbial communities from Petit-Saut dam, French Guiana - Lab288 P1 | ecosystem: Host-associated > Arthropoda: Insects > Digestive system > Gut ...
AAGTCGCAAGCTCCTGAGGATGGATGTATTAACATCCGAAACATGTTGAGCATTAAATAATGAAATAATAAAGCAAGTGACATCAAGTTGGTCTATCTTTATTCAACTATCAAGATGATGCACAGTCCAATAAACATAAGATTCACAGAACATGAACTTCATTCTTGGAATTACTTGGCCCTCTCACATTTAGCATACTAGGTATAGTTGCCTTCTGTTCCCCCTTCATTTCTGCACATGTAGTGGAGGCTGAGAATGGTGGAAATGAAGGTGATGACACTGACCATAATGACGTATACAGATACTTCTGTATTTCCATTATATGTTATTTTGTAGTGTATTGTGCTGATAAGCAAGACTTGAAAGTGTAAATGCAAAGTGTAATAAAATGCAGTAGATCACAGTCTGATTATTTTTACTTTTAGTTATTGCATTTCATTGCTTTGGTGTCTTTGAAAGGTTCTCCTTCCATTACAAAATACCATAATGCTGTTCAAATAATTTGTAAATTTGTGTGATTAAATATTATTTGATTTTGAGTTTTCTTTATAGAATTTTCCAGGAACTGGGATCAAAGTTGAATAAGAAAGAAGGTTTAGTACCCTGCATCATGCTTGAAATTGTAGGAATGCTGTAATATTGATCACATTCAACAGAATTCTTGCACCTTTTATTTTTTGTTTGAGGTAAGTTTTGCATTTGAGTTTTTTATTTTCCTTCTTGCTTTTCAGTTAGTGTTACTGGGTTTCTGGACTTGGTCATGGTCTTGTAGACAAGAATACGAGATATGAAGTAAGTACAAAAACCCAGTAATTCTAATTGTACTGTGTCATCATTAGAACCCTTCTGAATTTATTTCTTGAGTTACTGTTTTGTTGTTTTAATTTTTGTATGGTAATGTCATGCAGTGGATGTATAATGTGTGCATGTTTTATGTGCAGGATATACTTTGTCTGTTGTTCCCATCATTAGGTAATAATCTGCACTGAATGAGCATAAATCAGGAATGGTTAACATAAAACCTTATGTAACAGCATAATATTGCACACAACAAGTATAAACATGATGTTTTGCCACGAAGAACAACTGACAGAAATTATTCCTATTTGACCACTTCTTGTTCCTCAGCTCTCTCTACAACTAAGAGGGAAGTAATTGTATTTTTTCATACAGCATTTTACCTAATGAATCTAAACATTTAAAGAGTAAACTTGAGAGCTTCATCACATGTTTCAAACTGTGGTATGCATGAATAACTTGATATATCCATGTAAGATTTCAGGCTTCTGTCACAATGTCTTGGTAAGTTTAACGTTCATAGGTCCATGCATCGTTAATTTATTCGCAGAATACAACCAACAAGATGCGACATTTCTCAATTTATTTATTTCTGTAAGATGCTCTATGTGTTTCAGACAGTTTTTCCTTCCATCACCAGGAGCTCAAAACTGCACATACAGCGTCAGGCATTTGTCAGACTGTTACTGCTACCTGCTGCTAGCCTGGACGGGATGGAACTGCCAGGCTGGCAGCAGGTAGCAGTAATGGTCTGACAAATACCTGATGCTGTATGTGCAATTTTGAGCTCCTGGTGATGGAAGGAAAAACCATTTGAAACATGTAGAGTGTCTTACAGAAATAAATAAATTGAGAAATGTTGCATCTTGTTGGTTGTATTCTGCGAATATCTTGGAAAGTCTTGGCTATCCCTCTGTATGTTTCTTCTCCAGAACTGTTCAGCAACTTAATGAAATTTAGTATTGGTATGTAAAAAGTTGTCAGGTCAGTTTCAGCTTGGTATAATTTAAATTTTCCTTTACTCTGTGCAAATAAATTTTTCCCGTCAGTCGCAGATTTGATACATAATGAACTATACAGATCTGAGTGTGATTTGTAACTTTTTGACACTTGTTTCACTGTAATATATATTATTATAACATAAAGAAATTAATATCTATGTGGTAATACAAAATGTCCCTTTTGTCATGTCCCCAAGCAGGGCAACTGTCACAGCTTGTCCCAGCAGTTGCAGTTTTTCAATGCGGTAAAGCTGCTATGCCCAGGGTCATGATAAAAGGAGACTGTATTTGTGGTGTTTGTCCATTTTCTGAGCAACAGAATTTCTGTCTGCTCAATGTAGTGTAATGAGCTTTATGCTAACGGGTTACCATGTGCAGTAAGTAAATTTCAACATGTTATGTTAGAAGAAAATGTTCAGGCCTGTGAGGTACGCACAGTTATATAGTGTCTCTGGAGAGTATGTATTCCAAAGAAGTAGTTCATATGTTCCTTCAACAAAATAGAAATAAGTTGGTGTAAGATAATATTTCTTGCCGGCATAGTTAATCAAAGAAAACAATCAGCAGTTAATTAAATCATGACAGCTTTGATTAATGTTATTTTTATTGTTTTTTGTTTGTTTAATAACACATAAGCTGACATTATATAGGATTGATTGTTCAGATGATCTGTCAGTAATGAATTGGAGAGGCTGTGAAAGGACTCAGTCGTAGCTAATTTGAGGTGGTGTCCCAGAAGTTGCCTGGGGGGACTGAGGAAAACTACAGAAATATTGTCAGTATTGCCAGTGATTTGCTGCAGTGTTCAGTGTCATGAATTTTGAAGTAGTTGTGCTGTGTGTTGTGTGATTATCCCAGCATTTTATTCACATTTAGGTTAATCACAAAGTCTGGATTTAGTGTCAGGATATTGTAAGGGTGAAGCACATATGCATTTTGTTTGTGTGTGGTTGCATGTGTAGTAGTCTTGCCATGCCCTTGTAGTATCATCACCACCACCACCACCAACAAGTAGTCTTAGTTTTCTTTCAGTACTATGTTCAGACTATATACATGACTAATTGATAAGATCCGTTTGCAGGAGTGTTACCTAATTGAGAGGAAAATCTACAGAAATTTGTTGGGTTGCGTTTTCATACGGCTTGTTAACACTGAAATGAAACTATGATTACCACTTTCACATTTTGCATGCTGCTCTCAAGTCTTATTTTACAGATTTGATGTACTGGAAACAATTGTAATATCTTCCTGTAAGTTAGCCAGCTTACTCTGTATTATATTCAGTAACATGAAGAGGGTTCTCTATAAATTTTTAAAAAATTTTTTGTGGGTAATCTTTTTAATTGATTACATAGTACTGTGAAGGCTGATTACATTTAAACAACCAGAAAGTTACATTACTAGAACATAAAATGACTTTTATTCAAGTGACAATGGAAACTCATATTTCCTTCTGTATCTTAGGCAGTTTACCCTGTGTCAAAGCGCAATGCCTTGGAGGCAAACAGGGGGCCTAAATAACACACATGAAATATGCTGTGAATGTCTAATTGAGATGATGTTGAGTAGCACACTACAGAATTCCCCAGATTTACAACATGTGTGTATATGTAATTTGGTATTATGTGCAACGTCAGAACTAGATTTTGTTCCTGAAGGATGCACCATTTTTATGGTTTGCATACACATTTAAATTGAAAGTAATTTTTGATAAGCGAGTGAATTTAAGACAAGATAGTTTTCTGAAGGTTTAAGACTGGTGGATTTGTAGGGGCATCAGATTGATGTTAGAAATTACCACTGCCTGTGATATGTGTCGGAGTTTGAACACGTAACTTTAGGGTATTGGCTGTGGGCAGTTTTCAATATATAATTTAGTTGATAGCAGTCTTAGAGAAAGTGAGGGGGGGAATTAATTAAGTGTAATATCTGCTTCTTCTAATTGTGTATGCAGAATTATGAAAAGGGCCTATCCATATTGTGACATTCTTTAATGGAACACTGAACAGTGTCTGATCTTGTGTGAATATTCAGTTGTTGGCAAAGAGCTTTGTGAGAGGAAAATATTTTCCATTATTCTTGGGATGATTTAAATTCTGAAAACTTACGATGTGAGTCTGAGTTCAATTTGAAACTGCATTGTAGAATCCCAGTTAATTTTCAGACACATAATAATTATTTATGAAGAAAATACATATATCAGTTGGTACATAAATGTACTGTGAATTACACTATATAATATACAGTGCCCACCAGAATAAGTACTTTTGCAAGAAAATGAAGAAATAAATAAATGCCAAATAATTACATGAGGGTGGGTTTTGTGCACAATGCCAGTGATAGAAATAATTCGTGTTTGTACAGTCACCAATTTGGATCCATTTGTAGAATTGTGGTATGTTACAGGAATGGAGAAGGAAAAAGGGTACGGGTTTCTGCTAAGGCCGCTTTTGCACAAGTCCATTAACTCTTCCACACACTAACATGTGCATTTGCAATAGGGCCAGCAGGATGGGTGTTTTTTATGGTAGCATGTATGTGTGGTTTATTTCTGTCCACAGAGCCAGCTTCAGCAGTGGTTTCTGTAATTTGTGGGAATGTACTTGTACTAACACACTAACAGCTCTCTGTTACAGGGTTTTCTGGAATCTGTGTACTAATTTGTAACATATGTCTGAGTAAAACTGCAACCACTAACAACAATATTATTCTTTTCTAGGTTTTATATTTTCATATCCTGGCTGTTGATAGAGGTGGATGGTTAAATGCTTGCCCAAATTGATACAGCAAAATATATATAATACAAATAGCATTCATATATTACAGGGTGATTAAAAAAGATGGACTCAGTTTCGTACGTCTATATTTCCTGAACTATGCATGGTATGTGAATGATCTACATAACATTTGAAAGAGGAAGTCTTAAGTTTTCAAATACCACTGCTAGAGCACTCGCCTAGCGCACAGCTGTGCAGCAGTGTCAGTCGAGAGCAAAATGGCTACTATGCAGCACAAGATTTTTTGTGTGTATCAGAGGAGAATGTGAGACGAATTCAAGAGAGTTTTGAGCGTAGCCCATGCAAGTCACCCCGCAGAGGGAGCAGAGAACTTGGAATACCGCAACCAACTGTCTGGTGTGTGTTGAGGTGCCATTTACTATTCAATTGAGTCCATCTTTTTGAATCACTCTGTATCACTGCTTCAAGTGCCCATCACAAAATTAGATGTTTGAAGGCCAAAGCATTAGATCAGACACCCATACCATGCAGCACATTAAAGCCAGCTGCATTGTGTAAGATGACTGCACTTGTAAGCAAGTGGCATTACTGTTGTGGCATTGTTGTGCTGTGAATTTTAAATTGTTCATTGTTTTCCACAAGTTTATAATATCTGTTACAGTTTGTGTTGTGTGTCAAATTGTTAATTTGGCGTCGTATATAAGACAATCTGAAATATCCTCAGCTGTAACAGTGCCAGTGGAGCTGGACAAATTGAGGAGGGGCATAAAGGATTCTGGCAGAAGTCAGACTGTTTACATTTCAAAGATATTGTTTTAACCACCTGAAGATGTTCATAACTTAACTTAAATGCCCACAAAGTATAAGCAATAACAGTAGCATACATAGCAACAATGCACAGAATTTGTGGTGAAACTTTCTATTCTTAATCACCTCTCCACTGCCAAAATGATTACATTCTAGGACATGACACCGTGTAGATGTATTTTAATAACTTGATATGTTTTAGAGGAACTTGCTGCCTCCATCTTCTGCACGGAAGGTGGAGGCAGTGGGTTCTAACAAAACATTTTTAGCCCTATTACAAACTATGTAGTGTCATCCCGAATGGTCTTCATTTAATAGTTGCCCTTGTTCACCTAAGAATGTAGGCTGTTGTATGATGAAAGAACAACTGTCATGTAGTATTTATTCACTGTGTTGTTATAACACATACATTTTGTCTGGCATTACTCATTGTAAAATCCTGAATTACTTGACTTGGCCAAAGAAAGTACCAGAAAACAAGACCCTACTCGGAGTGCAGAATTACTGTGCATACAGAACAAATACACTGTTTGTTGTAAACTTGAACACTGATGAGGTACAGTTTAAAAAAAAAAAAGTCTGAACCTCAAAGTAAATTGCATAGTCAAAATGCTGATGGCAGAGTGCATCAAATGTAATGTGAAGCACTATATTTTTACTTACTCAGTAAATAGTAATACAGAATGCAGGGAAGAGCTTTCATTTATTAAAATAAAAAATGCTATGGCAAATGTACAAAGGTACAGTTATGTTAACAGGGAGCTGAAGTTGACAGTGCTTGGTAGGTATATCTTGTTGATCCTACCGTAAATGAAAAAATTAACATGACACTGAAGTCAGAACTCTTGAACAGTGTTAATACCTCCCTGTTGCTGCCACAAAGCTGTACAAATTTGTCATAGCCTTGAAACATATAATTCTGTGCAGCAAACAAACTTCATTTTGATGCTTAGAACTCTTCTTATTGGTAGCAGTCTCCTCAATAAAAATTGCACTTTGTTAACACAGCATGTTCCAAACTTAGACAATCCCTTGCCTGTTTCCAAGAAAGCGCAGAGGAGGAGCCGTACAGTACATGTATCCTGTTGTAACAGTATTGCTCAGAAATTGGATTCAAACCTACGGTGAAGTATTTATTGACCCATGTATGTAGTTTTTCCTCCGTGCAGATTGCCTACACCTTGAAATGAAGAAATATTCACAGCTTGGAATTCTTACTAACTCCCATGCTGTTTTTGTTTAGTCAAATGTGGATAGAAAATGGCTTATAGATTTGTCATATGAAATATGACATCAGGGATCATTCTGGGCAAAACAGAAGCCATTAAAAGTAGTCACCATGGGCACTGAGGCAGGTATCCCATTGACACATCAGTTAAAGGATCCCTCTGCATATAACTCCTTAGGTGGAACCACTGCATTTTGGTGGTTTTGATGTACTCATTTGCATGGTGGAAGGTCTGGAATGTGAAGCCATGTAGTTTTGTAGAGGATCCTGCTGCTGTCACCATCTACTTGGAGGGCAGAGGTTCCCCCAAAATGTTGGTATTTTTCTTCCTTACTATGCAACATCACATTCAAGTAGTGGCTGGTGGTAGTTGCTAACAGCACTCTGAATGGGTATGGTGTGAACAACTCTCCTAGCACTTCCCAAATTTGGGCTGGTTAAAGACAGTATCCTGTTCTATCACAGATGACTAGAACATTTTTCAACTTGTTTAATACTGCAATGAAGTGTCCTTCTGGTACTGGTGTTCATGAAGTTAGAATATCATCATTGATCTGTAATTCCCTATCAAGGATAAATTTCTTGTATGTTTACTTTAAAATGAAATACTGCTAGGGAAATACAAATTTTGCTGTAATAATCATTGTTGCCATAATCATACCACCATTAAAATTATAGATATGAATGAAGTGAGAGCACAATCAAGCAAAATGAACATTTTCTTCTTTGTGTGGCACGCAACTCTGAAGTATGGAAACTGCTGGATTAACACCTCTTAATCTGTATTTGACAGGGAAGGAAAAACTGCAGCTGTGTTTTTCCACACTTTCATTTTTATTTCTGCACTCCTATGTTTCAAAATTATGTGACAAATTCTGCTTGATGTTTACTGCACTGTAACAAAGGAATTCAGAGTGTAAAAATTTTATCAGCTAAATATTTTCACAATATTTAATCAACTATATATTGTTTTACTTACCATCATTTCAGTGCTCGCAAGCGTCCAATCCCATATCATCGGCCAACACCTCCAACTCCATCGACATTGAGTAGTCGTCGTACCTGGAGCAGCTGCAGTCTGTCTCCAAGGAGCAGTTGGTCAGATGGTACACGTTCTCCTGCCCGCTCACTCAGCCGAAGTCCCTCTCCATATAGCCGATGAGCTTCTTAGTACCCACTTTCACTAATCAGAATATTTAAGATAGTAAGCCTCCTATTCCATTTCTACTTAGAATGGATGTCATCACTAGCAGTAGTAAGATAAATTATATAGTTCATTCTAATTTACTGTAAGAGAAATGAACTGCATACAGTAACAAGATTTTTGTGTTCACTCAACACCCCATTGATGATAAATCCTGTATTCCAAATTCACATTTCTCATGCTGACAACATTCAGTATAATGTTAACAGAAACATTCAGGTTAGTGTCTGTAAATTGGAGCATCCTGTTACATGTTCATTCGTTCTCATACTTTCCTGTTTGTGGTATGTGCGGTTTTTTATATAAAATGTGATCTATATTGTCACAGAATATTTGGCTGTACTGGCAGTCTTGCATAATAGAAGCACATAAGGAACACAAGGCAAATAATAAAAGAGGTAACACCCATAATTTTTCCATTCTTCCACAAAATTATAACTCGGTGGTGTGCCTTTATAAAGATATCTTCACACAGTGTATTTATTTTATTAGTTTTAAACAATAAAAGCCCACGCAAATTAATCTCAAACCCTTGTATTTGCATTTAATATGCTCCATTCCATGCATTAGAAAGGATATTTCAGTTCACATAACAATACCAACAAGTGCACATACGTAAGATATGTGTGTCACGTAGTATTCATTCACAAACGTGTTTCGATTGCTGTCATGATCATCTGGGTGAGTTAAAAGAATATTAGGAATCCAAACAAATTTGTTAAAGTTTAAAAGTGAACCACTCAGTTTTTACAAAGAAAATTAAATTTCTTTTTAAAAAAAACCGCATAAAAACTTGGTGTATTATTTTAGGTAGTGTATGTACACCCTGTACACACTTCGGGCATACATAAAGTAGACACAAAAATACACCCAGTTTTTTGTGTGTTTTATGTGGATTTTTAAGAAACTGAATTTTTTTATTTTATAATGTTTGAGACATTCTTTGTAAAAACTGAGTGTTTCACTTATACATTTTAACAAATTTGTTTGGATTCCTAATATTCTCATAAAGTCACCCAGATGATGATCACAGTAGTGATCGATATCCTTGTATTTGCATATAAAATTAAATCTATAACCTCTGAAAAGAAGCAATGTTACTGTAATGGGGACAATATCAATTACTTTACATGCTGATAAATATGAGTCTATGTACCATGGTTACTCTCTATGTAGGGCTTACAAGCCACAACTCTTGTGGCAGTGGCAGCACTTCCACTAAAATTAGATGTGCCTCACAGGCTCATTTTGTGCATGAATAACCTATTACATTTTTGAACGTATGTCTTTTAATTTTAGAATTCTTACTGAATATGAAATAGCCCAGGTGTTGACCAGTCATTGTGACTCATCATGAGCAAACTCGTGGAACATCCTGCCACAACCATTGTGTTAACCTGGGCCTTCAGAACTTTCAAAAGTGGAGCTACAGATTTAAAATAAATACAGAAAATTAACCAAAGATATCACATTTCCTCCTGATAAAGTAACTAGACGAGCCCAAGTTAATTAGGGCAGCTGTCATCACACTTCTGTGATCAATGTTTTTCATCTGTTTGCTCTTTTAATTTATTTCCCAGCAAGTCCCTGAGAACAAGAGAATGCCACAACTGTTTGATAGTATCACTCTTTTTTTCACTTTTGGAAAGAAGAATCAAAACTCCTGCACCAGTTCAACAAAGTTAAAGGCACATCTTACTGACTCTTCAGTTTATTATGTTGGTTTACATGTTGTGTGTTAGAACAGTAGCAGATCCAGCATTGAGCCTTATACTCTGTGTGTTGATATTTGCCATAAATACTCTGATATACTGTCATGCTGTACTTTGTGTGCAGTGCCTGAGAACAACTGGTATGTGTGTTTTTGTGAAAATACACTTTTAAGGGAATTTTAAGGGTATGAGATCAGGTGGGAATTACTGGAGCAGGCAGTAAGAGTGGAGTTTGTTTTTATGTATAAAGTAGTCTGATTTCTTATTTTATTCAGTTGTGTACATTATGGATATCAGATTATAGAATATAACACCAAACTGCCAGTACTTGATATTAATGCCATTTGTCTAATATTAAAGGCTCTGACATACCATGAACCATGTCTGGAGGTTGTCAATTCGGAATAATGTCATGTCAATTCTTAACGCATGTGTAACTCAGCAGCACAATCTACTGTTCACCGTGAAGCGTTGTTTCAAAATCCACATTCAAGAGAGTAAACATTCGTAGGATGTGGTCACTGGAAACATAATTTTTACTGTCCCTATTACAGTTAATATCAAGCATTGCATATTTTTTAAATTCAGAGTTCTAGACAAACTTTTTGGAGCTTTTCATTTTTGTTTCAGACCTATATGAACAACTAATGGAAAACTAGTGTTAGGACTAGCAGACTAATCTTGCATAGTGATTGGCAGCATTTTTAACTGGGAAGGGGGAACTCTTTTATCCCCCCATTCAAATCCATTTTAGCAGAAATTATGTGCTGATAATAGAATGGAATAAAAATGCTGCATTAGGTTCTGCAGTTATGTATTTCTGTCTGTAATGCAGACGCCAGAAGTATTATTCAACTTTTACGGCCTTTTAAATGTGATGTGCTTGTTTTCTGTTCCGTTATCTTCCAATTTATTTATTTATTTATTTATTATTATTATTATTATTTTATTTTATTTTATTTTATTTTATTTTATTTAAGTACTGCACAAGGAAAGAATGAGGGTTCAGTGTAGAGAATGTTCAGGGGTGAAAGAGTTTAGATCCCTAATACAGGATTTTGGGTTGTAAGAAGAGTCTTGTGATGAGTTATGGAGCATTCTAAGGGTAATATCAGTAAATCAAAATGGCAATATTGGAGGCAAGAAAAGAGTTGTCCTGTAATAACAAGCTACATTTTGGGCACATTAGTGGTTTACTTTACCATATCACATTGCTTCAGGTCCCAGTCAACAAGATCCCATAGCATAATAAGACACTTAGCTGTGTATATAGTCTTGCATGTCATTGAAGGTAGCAGTTCATATTTTCAGTGATTTGCTTTCTGTTAATCTAGTCACATAACTTCCCTTAGGAAACTGATCTCTTGTCACATTCATTTAACAATTTTAAGAAAAGAAAAAAAGTTCTAGTCATTTGTGTAATATTTATAATTTTTATCGTGTACTGATATTTTTATTTTTTTTAATATTATGAGAAGTGTTCTTAGTTCCTTAATAAATATATCATTTTCTGTATTAATTTTACAAAGTTAGACACCTGCATTGGAGTAGGGAATTGAGACACCCTTATGGCAGTTTCAAAGTATTGCATCCCATTTCAGAAATGTGCAATATTTTTTGTTATTCATCATACAATTATTTTATTTACTGCATTTATATGTTTATTATAAATGTATATTTACTGTCAGATTTCTAGTCGTTAAGATGTGAAATTCATCTAAAAAAACTAGAAAGTGTTTTAATAGTGATATTATAATGCAGAGGAATTATCCTGTTGCATGACAATACTCATACATCGTAACAGTATGGAAAGCCAGTCGTTAGCTCATTTCCCATCAGGTCACACTATTTAGTGCAAAAGAGATAACTGTTTTGGAATCATGCTATATGGCACTGATTTCCAGTATTATATATTTTTTGTTATAGTGTCAACAAAATGACATTTAGAGCATCCAAATTTAAAATATTAAAACGTTAATACATTCTACATAGTGATAAATTATGTCATTTTAACAACAGTTTTAATGTGATAATCATTTGTTATTCAGTTTCCTACTTAAGACATACAAATATGTTTCAAGTTCTGTTTGAAAGTTAGCCTATACATTTTGTTCAAATTACTTGTATCTAGGATGGCAAAAGTGTGGCCCATCAAACGGTGATGTAAAATATGAGAGCGAAAATTGTTACACAAATATCATAGTTACATTTACACTTTTCCTGAAGGTAATTAATTACAATAAAGACAGAATTCTGTTCGAAGAAAATCCCTCTGTCTTGGAAATGATTTACCAGAATTAAGTTTTTACAGCAGTGAAGATTTATATTGTTGCCTGCTGGGTCATGACACTGTGTAGTTTGGTATACAGTTCAGAGGAACATACTGCCTCATCTTCAGAGTAGAATTCTGTGTATTGACCAACAGATGTACTTAATAAAATACAAATCATAAAACACAATTTGTGATAATTATCACCCCAACGTGTTTTGGCACCTGATTCCCATCTAAAAACGAGTCTACAAACACAAAGGATCACAAGTAGCAGTGCTGGACTTGTGATCCTTTGCGTTTGTAGACTCCCTGAAGATGCAACTCAGGTGCCAAAACATGTAGGGGTGAAACTTATCATGAATTGTGTTTTATGGTTTGTATGTTACTGTGTGATATTAAGTGCATTTGTTGATCTGTATACAGAGTATATGAAAATGCACGGTATGAGTAACATAAAATTCAGGGTAGAATTTGGAGTAAAGTGTTAGTACTTACTTATCTATGAGACTGCACATTGTGAGAACCTGTACTAAAAGATTTACTGATACATACAGGTAGTACCAGCAGGAATCTGCCATACTTCATGGGAATGTTCCATAGGGTAATTTATATCAGTATAACTAAACATACCTATATCCATATAGGATCTTGAGCTGATAACCAAACCAAGCCATATAAAGGACAGTTCGTAATAGTAAAGTATTTTGAATCCTAAGGAAGATTTTTTTTGAACTAGTACTAGTTTTCTGACTCTATTAATGTCTTTGTGGCACTCAGATATTAATAAGATGTTAAGTACAGCTGTTAAAATTTCAGAAACTATAATAGGCCGATTCATGCCTTCCATAGTGGAATGTCAGTGTTCAGAAAAATTTTCTCATGTTTAATTAAATTAAGTTATTCACATTGACATGAACATCTCTGTCATGTCTCAGTTCTGTCCTGTCTTGCTTGTAACACGTGCTGTCTGTTTTTGTCTTTAAAAATGGATGAAAATTAATAGAATTTATGAGTAAACGTGAAGAATTATATGACATGTCAAATAAGAAGTAGAGTGACAGTGGCTAGAAAAGTCTTGGGACAAGTAGTTGAAGAGTTTTAAAAAATCAGGTAGTGTCTTATGTTTTTATTGCACATTTTGAAGTTCCTCCCGTTCAATTATTACCAACGTTCTAATACTTAACAAATACCAGAAAATACATTCCATGGCTGAGGCAGAAACAGTTGATAACATACATGAATAGAGTAGACTACAAGAGTATCTGCTATATTTTAACCATACTAGAAGACGTGTTTAATGGCAAACCTCGTATCATGCTGTTCAGGAAGGTGACTGATCATGATGGAGAGTGTGACCACAGGCCATTCCGATAGAATGTTGACAAAATGGAAGTGTGACGCATAGTGTGGATTGGTCCAAATTCCTCCCTATTTTAATATGCATTTGGTAATCAGTAAATGTATAACAGCTCTCATTCCTTAAAATATTGTCATTATCTCTGTAACCATTCAGCTTCAGATATAGGTATGTTTGGATATGTTGAAGTAATTTAAAATAAGGAGCTTTTTCCAAAGTATTGAAGATACCTTCTGGTACACAGAATATACCGCAGCATCTTGAAGTAATCTGTTTTAACACTGAATTGTGATCTGTAGCAAAGTATGAACATGAACAGTCTTTACTTTGAATGTCTCTCAGCATAGTGTATATTAAATTAAATCCTGAATCTAGTGTGGCCTATTTTTTTGCCATTCTTCAGTTGCATTTTGTATTTGCAGTGAAGTAATTTAATTACATAAGATTTTAGATTTTCAGAGTGGTTTCTATTCACATTATAGTCTTCTGGTCTATGATTTAATGCAAGCTTATCAGCAGATATTTCATCACAGAAGATGGAGGCAGCAGGTTACTGTGAAACATTGGTGTCTACTGATAAAGACATATTATGTCACAGTGCAGAAGTCCATAATCTGAAGAAACTTATAATGTTTGGATTGGAAGGTTAGGAGAAGTTCTATCTTTTGAGCATCTCTCTCGATTCACCGAAGTATAATGGATACTATGTACCCTTGTCTCATTACTGAGATAGCGTGTTGTAAATTTAGTAATATTAAGATATTTTGTTGTCATTTGTAACAACATTTAGTTTTTAAAACCAGACAGAAATCTTACTGTAAGAGATTTAATTTAATTTATTTAATTTATTATATTATGTTAGGTGAAATATGTCACAGTGATATGTATGATTATTGATATAAAATGTTAATATTGTGTCTAATATTTATTTTATAATCCCTAACTAGACAACTGTTTGCCAAAGATGTAGTGTTTTTTCAGATGTATTTTACTTCATAATATGAGGGATGTTCACTATATATAATGTTGACTGGGTCATAAAAATGAAACATGTCATCGCAGCAGTAAATGTAGCTCATTTATGTCACTGAAATATCATAATTTTTTAGAATAATCCCCAAACGCACTCATGCATTTGTCCTGTCTTCACATGAGCTTAAAAATTCCATTGGTCTATAACTATGCTCTTGCATGTGCAGCCACTCATGAAGAGCAATTTCCACTTCCTCTGTTGTGGAGTCATCACCCTCCCAAGCTTTCCTGCAGCGGCCTAAATGACCAGTCATGAGATGTGATCCTTCAACATGACATTGCAACCTTGAACGGCAGTTTCACTGGGAAATTCTAGGCTATCCACCCTATTGTTTGGGTCACCAAAGCAACACTTGGGAGGTCACTGATTCCACAATAATGAGGAAGTGGAAGTGGATGGTGGCAAATGCAAGAGCCCAGATTCTGCCATGATAGGATATTTAAATGTAGTTTAATTGTTTCAGTACGCTTGGGGATATGTTGAAAATAATGATACATCAGTGGATTAAATGAATGCACTTAACACTGTAATGACTTCATGTAATTTTTGTTACCTAGGGAACCTTACTTACTGAACATCCTTCATATCTCCATCCAGTAAATGGTAGGTGGGGTTGTTCGTCATCCAGCCTTGCTCAATGTGTGATTACACATACATGTACTACACACAAAGGCCAGAGGGAAATTCTGCCTACCATAATGACCCTTTGTGCAGTGGAACCACCATTAACTTTGAGGTTCTCAGAGGTGTCACTGAAGGTACAAGTCTTCTGGGATGTGATGCTGTGCAATTGGGTAAGTAGTTCTGATGTTTCGAGTAAATGCAGTGCCTTTACCTTCAGGATCAAGACCCTTCAAAACAATGTGAACTACTTGTCCAGACACAACATCCATTGACTTTTCAAAAAGAAGTCCTTAAACAACTGGCAGACTCAGATTGCTCAAACAGAATTTTTGTGATTGATTTTTATCCTTGCTAGAATAGGATGGTATAACCATGTGAGAAGTACTGATATGCATTAGTGTACTGTGGTAGTGCTAGCACAGCAGGCATCAGTTCATATCTTCTGACTTTATTGGAAGCAATATAAATGTGCTTCTTTACTGGGCCAGGAAAAGCTGTCATTACCAAGCTACTATCAGCAGGTCCTTGTATATGAATAGAGTTATGTTGCCCTGGTGGATACCTCACAGTGACAATGAAGCACAGGCCCTTCTTATTTTTTCATCCTACCCCCAAGTTGTCCTGGTGACAGTGAAGCCCAGGCCACTTCATTGTCACATCTTACCTTACTACTATGAAGTTATGACCCTTTTTAGGTCCACACAACTCTTTTTTTTTTAAATAAATTATTGAATTTATTACCATTTAACTTTTTCACTTGTTTTACTATTTCTAAATTAATACTCCATGTGTTACCTGAATTGCATCCCAGATCCCTTAGTCACCCTGGTGGATACTGAGTGATGATAATACAATTTGGGCCACCCCATGTTACCTTATTGCATTCATATTATGAATATTGAATAACAGCCTTTCCAGAGCCCACATCTCTTTTCATTCTCGTTTTTTATATTTATTTAATTTTAATTAATTTACTCATGTAATGTCAGTTTATCTTCATTATTTTATTTTTGCATCTTTATTTCTACACCTTAATGTTCTCCCCCAGCCAGTACACTGAGGCCACTTCAATACCACCCCCACTGGTCTGTAACCCTCTCTGGCCATTCACTACCCTTATCACCCATACCTAATAATACACCGTTTTCCTGTATGGCTATTCTTGGGCTGCTTGACCTTGAAAGTGAAGGCACTATGATGTTTTAAAACATCTGGAATAAGACACTGAGCAACACAGCATCCCAGCTTAGAAAACTTGACTCTTCAAAGAGATGCTGACTGTAATATGTATTCCAACAAATTTGTGAATCAAAAATGTAAAGCACCCAGCACCCATGTCTCTGCAGTAGATTGGTTCAACCCCCATCTCAGTACTTTTCTTAGTTCCATAGCTAGAGGCCTTACAACTACAGCTTGCTCCTGAATGTACAGTGTACATGAAATCATGTGTGGATAATTTATCCAACATACCATGTATGCGAAACTGTGCTGAAGGGTTAATACCGTCTGTAAAATATTTGTAGTCTCATATTAATAGTTCTTGTTGACTTTTCAAAATCAGTGTATAATGATAGGTAAGAAGATGAAGAAATTAAAAGTGATGAAAAGTGTGTTAACAGCGCAGTCTACAGATTTTCTGCTCTGTTTTGTTGCCACTATCACAGTCATGATAAAAAAAAATACAGGATTAATATCTGTAACTTCATACAATAGTAGTAGTCTCATGCACTCAGTGTTCCAAGACTGCCCTTTACATACCTGATATCTTTATTTGTGCATGCAATCTATATTTGCATGTACATTACTACAGGAACATCGATCAGGAGTTCTACTGGGATGTACTGTTACTACAGTAATAACATAAACACACTTCAGATATAGCTACTTTAATTCACTGAGTAAAAAATATATATACACAGCAACTTACAAAATGTGCTTTATACTTTTACAACTTCAGGAAGATAACATATGTCAAATACTCATAGATGCACACCATGTGTCCTGGCAGGCATATACAGACTTTTGAAACTGTGTAATCCAAGAACCAGAATAGTCATTTTTATTGACACTCATTTTCTGTGCAGCCTGAACTAAATTTATTTATTTCATTTTAGTTGAGGGAAGAAGATGCGTGTCATGCATCTATCCATTGCATCTTGCTGTATGAGATTACACGGCTCACCCATTACACTAATGCTAGTGTAGCAACCCAGGTTCCTGAGTTAGGTAATGGCATGCTCTGCTCACTGGGATATACACCCAGTATTCCTGTAGGACCAACAACATATGAAAACCCACACTCAGAAAAGCTGGTCCCTTCAGATTAAAACAGGACACCTCCCAAACAAGAAAAGAGTAAGGTGTATATTGTGCTGTTAGGATGTACTTTCTAAAGACAGAATATAAATCACTAGGCAAACCAAGAGTTCCAGGATGATACAATATTGTGCAATAAGTGTGCAAGTGAACACATCCAAACTGTCCAGGAAATACCAGTTACTTTAACAACTGCAGTGCAGGAGGGACTTGGGAGTTTATTGAAAACAAGAGAAATGGATACGTGAGATACATCATCACAATTCAGTATATATTATACTATCTTTATCAACAGGAGAATCCAGGCACCCACACAAGCATTAACCACATATTTTAACACACTGAATAGCCTGTAACCCCAAATCTATGAAATGAATGGAAAGGACACCAAATGTAACTATTATTTTAAGCTCTTACACATTCATTATCCCTGTCTTTTAAAATCCATATTACAGGTTGACAGCACCAGCTCTGTCCTTGGATAAGGTGAGCCCAGTTCACCGAAACCTTCCAATGGTAACATAAAACTTATCTTCTTTTTAAATTCATTTAATTGAGAAAATAAATTGATTTGGATTACACCCTGTAGCCCCTTTCTATTCTAATAAAGCAACTGCTACTGCTTTATATATACATATATATATAATATAATGATATAAAATGGAAACAAAGGAATTTAATCTTTCAAAGTATTCATCTTGCCCTTGTATTATATCAGTTCGCTTATTAAGGTATTAAGTGTCACATTTTGTTGAATCTGGCCTCCCTGTTGGGGTTGTCAGCAACCCTCATTTCAATCACACTTCATAACCACATGTCACACCATTCAAGAAGTATGGAAATTACTGGAATGTAACTACAATAGGCAGGTGACCCTATGGCTTGACTGTTCCACAAACTCCATCATAGAAAGGATGTTTGGCAGCCATACCTGAGATTTTTAATGTCTCCCAACATAATACCTGTTAAGTATACTGTATACCAATAATGTTTTAACGAACGAACTAGCAAAACAATGCCTTCCATTCCACCTTGTCTAATATAAAAAATGCTCTTTTTGTGGTGGTATACAGGACAGGCAAAATCATGTAATTTAAGTAATGAGTATTGCAGCATTTCTTTTTAAAAAAATTAATACATCTATGTTTCAAAATAATTACCAACACGATGACACTTATGGACTATCCTTTATTTCAGGGGTAGTCGTCATTCACTCTACATGTTTCGAGCTTTCAGGAAGCTCATCATCAGGAGTCCATTTTTCCCTGTACAGGCAGCCTCTGGCATACTGTGTAATCTTTTGCTGTATCCCTCCCGTTCTCCTACGTGTTCTGTTCCCGACTAGGAGAACAGGAGGGATACAGCAAAAGATGAGCTTCCTGAAAGCTCGAAACATGTAGAGTAAATGACGACTACCCCTGAAATAAAGGATAGTCCATAAGTGTCATCGTGTTGGTAATTATTTTGAAACAATTATAATTATGCACAGAACAATGAATGTAAAAAAATACATCTATACTTCTCCCAAGGTGAAATTCTGGGCTTTTTTTTTTAATTATGGATGTTAACCACCTATTGATCCTCTATCCAATGATGAAGGGTGGTTCTATGACCATCAGCGGCAACTTTGGACATTCTGATGTGATTTGTCAGAGAGGTAACTTTTATAGTACCTGTGCAGCAAAATACTACTTTGTTCTAAGGTACAGTCATATGCATAATAAAAATCCTCACAAAAAAAAAACTTGACATGTTGTCTAAATACAGACATATAGAGGAATGACCTGACAAAAATGCGCTGTTTTAACCTTCCAAATTAACCCAATTTTTCATCATATTGTGCATTTTGATATGTATAAAGTTCCTTCACCAACAAATGCACTCTTTATAAACTAAACAAAGTTTTATAATTTACATTAAAAATCACTTTGGCTTGCTCCTACATGTTTCAGTCTATGACCATCATCAGGGAGCCTTCATTAGAGCCTGGCTAAAGTTATATTTACTGTGCGCTGTGTTGAGCGCAGTTGCACTCAACACAGCGCACAGTACACATACCATACCTATGACATGCTGCCACACCACCACATAACATATAACGACGAAGTTTTTTACCAATTTTAACCTAAATATAACTTTAGCCAGGCTCTAATGAAGGCTCCCTGATTATGGTTGTAGACCAAAACATGTAGGAGCAAGCCAAAGTGATTTTTAATGTAAATTTTTAAATTTTGTCTAGTTTAATAAAGAGTGCATTTGTTGGTGAATGAACTTCATAACCCTTTTCTCTTCCTAGTGAGGTCAAATTAGAAGGTCTATGTACCATCTAATTCGAGAAAATTTATGAACATTTCATTTGAAGTTTGAATATTGTACATGGAAAGAACTGGCCCATAGCACCATGCATTCAATATCCCCTTAATTGTAAGATTTGTCATTAGTCTTAACTTATTGCACTTTGTTAGTGACAATCCCACTGCATCAGATCCACCTAGTTTTACCACAAATCATTTGCACAAGCACGTGGCTAATAGTGTTACCCACATAATAACAGGGAAGAATATATTCCCATGGCATGTATAAAATCCAAAGCATTCTTTTTTTACCCATACCTATAATTTTTATATTACAAACTTTACAACAATGGCAGCACATATTTTAACATCTACCATTAAAAACATCCTTAAATGTGGTCTTACTGTAAACCATTAAATTAATTATATGTCCAAATAATGAAGATATGGTTGTTTTCTTCATAGGTAAATACTGCAGCAAAAGTAAACAGCATAATGCTGTGATTCCTGACATCCAAACTTGCGCTAGAAACTTAGTTCAAAAGTACCCTAAAAGTGCTTGTATAAAAGCATCAGATTAACAGAACTGATACACAGATACGTTCAAGTATGGTTGGCAACTACTTTCAATTATAACAAAAAAAGTTATGTAGTAACCAGATGTAAGATATTATAAAGCTCATTTCCAAATTTATACTGTGTCCTGCTTAACATCATCACCTGAAAAAACACAGTACATACATAGTTTGTTTATATGCAACAAGGCTGCTAAGTTAGAATGTCACCATACCAAATTTTTGTTCATGAATGAACTATACCAAATTTTTGCTTGAGACCTGTTGATACACTCCATTGTTCTTTGTAGTGACCTTCAAAGTTGTCCATAAAAGTCCATTACTGCCTGTTGCCTCTCTGATCCCGGGCTTGACGGCGTTTCTTGGCCATGTATACAATCCAGACAAAGCCTATTAAATTGGCCACAAACACTCGCAACTGCAATTTGCATATAAATACAGTTTATTAAGCAACCACTTAATGCCATGTCATGTAGGGTTTGAATGGTAATATTGTTTCTGTCACCATAGTTTTGGGATAAAACCCAGGCCTTCAGGTTTCTTTTTATAGGTTCTAGATAAGTTGCAAGGATTTCTGGGAAGACAAAAAATATTCCTCAAGCGTCCCCACAACAAGCTAACATAAACAATTTTTTCCTTTATACCACACACATTTTAAAAGTTACATATCAAAGTACCACATGATCTCCCTACTCAACATCTGAAACAAGCATCAACCCTTCTCCATCTTTTGTTAAATAAAATGACACATCAGCCCTATCCCCTCTGTTGAAGAAAAAAATATGACACATTAACCAGTACAGGATATACACATTAAAATGGTTAACATGTTTGACATGTACCTTCAGGTAAAATGGAAATATGGTTTATAGTTGTGATTATTCCTTACAGTATGAACACAGACCTTCAAATTCTTTCTTGTCTTTAGGTTTTCATGGTGTGCATCTAATGTGTCACCTCAGCTCTTGGGGTAAATGATGTGGCTGAGTGCAGAACACAAACTACACAATGAACCTGATAGCATCATGCCACAAGTTTAATGGCTGAAGATTCAAGTCTTCTGTGATGTTACGCCATGTCAACATGCAATGCAGCTCATGTCCCACAGGACATGAAACCCTTCATCAGCACCAGACCAAAAACCTCAAATCCAGTGAGTTTATGGGTTACCAACATTTATTCACTAATACCCTTCCTATCACATGAGCTGCAACACACCAACAAGAACCATGAACTGATTTTGTCCTACTACTGTTCATATTGGGGGACCACAGTAGCACAGTGGTTAAGGCACTGTGCTGCAAATTGGAAGGTCACTGGTTCAATCCCAGCTGGTGTCAGTGGATTTTTCATTGGCAAAAAATCTTTCCGATCGCACTATGGCCCTGGGGTCGACTCAGCCTCCAACATAAATGAGAACCACGAGTACTTCCTGGGGGTAAAGGCGGCCGGTGCGTTAAGGCTGACAACCTACCACCATCCTGTGCCGCTGTCACAAAATCTGGGAACCTAAACTTCCTAAGAACCCTCTGGGCCTGTCCAGGCCTGTAATGGGACTGCTTTATCTTCTACTGTTCATATTTCTGCTGAAAGCCATGAAATTACGCAGCTTCCCTCAGTTCTTGATGTACCAATCAACATCAATATCCTTCAAATTAAAGACTTTGCAATCAGCAGTTCATATATTTGTTGTAATGCACAGTGTTCCTGTTTCTTTCTAATTGGTTCTGTTGCTATAATTAGAAAGGAACTGCATACTTCAAGGACAGTTACTGAGATTATTAAATACTGCTTACCACTGGATGAACAAATGTAAAGTTAATGAATTGCAGGAGAGAGAACCATTTCCAGTTAGCTATAACTACAGGCCAGTAAAGCTGAGATAGGTGTTTTACTGCTTGCTGTTGAGATTTACCCTGAAAAAAAATATTACGGCACTTAATTTTGTTTAAAACTAGAAGTCAAAAATACTCATCACAGATACAGACTGCAGAATAATGCAAAATAAGGCATCAACCAACATTAGCTTCATTCAGCAGTCATATAAACACTGCAGGCATTTCCCTAAAAAATTTTTAAAATATATACTGTATAGGCAGATAAGATAATACAGTACAAAATAATTTTCTGCTCTTTAACCAATATCCTTCCCAAGCAGACAAATTTTGTTGACCCTGACTATGTGTATGGCAATGATGCCTGTTCAGAATCAAACCCTCATGAATGAAGGTGACCTAAGATTTGATTAAGAAATATCAGTTGATGTTCTTCAGTGTACATCTTGTGATCTGCTGTAGATCCAGATTTTTTAATTATGGAACTGGACTTAGTATTTTATTAATCATCTGAACTTTGTTATATATGATATATTTTGTAGCCTGATCTACAATTTCTTTATGTATTACAATTTCTGATCTCATGGTATATTTCTCTCTAGACTTTACTGTCGGGCATTTAAATTCCAATGCAGCTACTGACCACCAGGTTATTTTCATTTTAAATGTCCACTTCTGAGCCTGTTCATATTATCCATTGTACTTCATACATTTTAAGCTGCTAGCACCCAACTTTAGGTATGACCATCACGCAGTGTGATATTGAGACACTGAATGTCAGGTATACAGGACAGCCTCCAAATGTGAGCAGCTGCACAGATAGTGAATAAGCACTTGGGGTATCTGATAAGAGATGGCCCCCAGCCTGAGAGGTTAGGCTTGGGACCTAACTACTCCTCAACATAAAAAATTATTATAACATAATACAAAATGTTACACAGATTAGATAAGACAAATACCTGAATACAAATGACCTACCGCAAAGTTATTATTATTTAATCATGTCTCTCATAATTTTCATATATAAGTACATGAAATATTTACTGTAGAAACTGTCATAATTCAGTAACTACTATTTATTTCCACCACTGTTAGTAAAACAAGTTCATAGTAGCAAGGCCCAAATTCCTTCATGTTTATGATATGGTAAAGAATTTAGAAGCGTAACTCTCTCAGGGTTTAAAATGAAATGAAACAGAATGTGTATAATCATTTTTAATTATGGCAGACAGAGTTGGTGACAGTCTAGGCCAGATTCACAACACCTGCATAGTTATGCAACACAGAGGTTCTCAGGGTGGTCACTAAAAATATTACCATCTTCTGGGATATGATGCTTCCATTTTCAAGCCTGTCATTTATATGCAGACCACACAGCATAACTGAGAGGACAGTAACTGCATTGTTAGTCTCTGCCTCTCAATATTAATGCTTTGTAATTGTCCTTTAATTTCAATACCTCCTCTCACATTAAATCCTGCCTTTGACATATCAGAACCACAATGCAATTTCTTTACTTCTGAGTGCTATAAATTCCAGCCCAAAATTTTCTGCATCCAGCACTGATTATGAAAAAAAAATGTCAAACACAAAAGATACCTCTAATCTTGCAAGCATATACAAGGCCAAAATCTGAAACAAAGGCATGAAGATCAGTCTCTCCAAAATCAGCTGCTTAATGGGTGCCAGAGCTACATCATCAGATATATAACGATCCAATGCTCTGTAGAAATAGTGAGGCACTGAACCTCCGAACAGAAGCCTAGAAAATAAATAATTTCATTACAATGGGTCCTGTGTTCATAGATACATTAAAAACAATTCAGAACAAATATAAACTTACAACTCTTACAAAACAATATTCACTAAGAAAATGGAGATATATAATAAAGCTCTATTATAAACACACAGGGTTTACAGAAGTATCCTTATCCTCCAGGTGCTGATAAAGTCCTCACAAAAGGAGAAAAAGACTGAGGTTCTTTCAGTCCCTCCAGAAGTCATTTCTCCTCGAATGAAATAAAATTTAACCTTACCCAATTCACTGTCTCAAGTACATGCATTAGTTTACTCCATTTTGGTAGGATTAACTTTCCTTAGGATAAAATAAAGTACACTGATTCATAGTTTCTTCCCTTTCAAAGTGCAATGATTTATTCTGGATGAGAGTATGGAATTTGAGTCCAGACATTATAAATGGATGGCACAGAAATGTAACTATATATGAGCTGAGTATCTTCCAAAAGTCAATTTAGTCACAGCAAGAATCACTGTCTGGAACTTTCTTTCTACTTTATAACACCTCATGCATTAGAGTGCAGCTTTGTGTTGTTGTAAACAATATAAAAGTAGTTACAAATCCATGTCAAGTGCCCAATACCTTTGTTCAATTTTAACCAGACCTGGATCTTCCTAGATTTTCATACAAGCATCCAATATAAATTTATCAAAATCCACCCCAAGGAGCCAAGTTGAGACATGTGCACAGGCAGGCAGTACAGCAGACAGATAAATGGGCAAACATGATGAAGCTAATGGGTGCTCTTTGCAAAGTATGTGAAAACACTCAAAAACATGCATTACTACTCCTACAAGTACTATACTCACCCAAATACCCCATAGGCAATTATGCTGTCTTGATTGAATACTTTTACACCTGCAACGTACTGTGATGTCAAGTTCCCCAGAGTTGCTAACACACAGCTGAAAAAAGGTGTTGTTTACTTCAATGTATGGATAGTAAAACTCAAGCAATGGAACATATATATATTCTGGCCTATACACATTTTCAAAAACCACAGTGTTTCCTATTTTAGTGGGAGGACTATGAGAAATGTATATCAAATATTATTTGCAAACCTGCAGGGAGGTAGACTATTTTGGAAATCTAAGTGTACATGGAAGAATAATATTAAAGTGGGTCATGAAGAAGAAGGATTCAAGAATGTTAACTGGATTTAATAACCTGGAGTGACACTAGACATTCTGTACAGAACAAATATATTTCTTCTTGCACAGAAATGCAACATGGAGTGCCACAAGTTTCAATTCTTGGGCCAATTATTTTTATTATATGTAAATGATCTGTTAAACATTCAAAAGATAAAGACAGTATTCTATGCAGATGATACAAACATTACGGTTACAAAAAAAAAAATTTATTGGCAGACAATACAAACATATTGGTTACCAACAAAAAATGAAAATGTCCCCAAACATAAAATTCAAAACATTAGGGAGAAACTGCAGTCATGGTTTCATATAAGCAATCTTACAATAAATATAGAAAAAATGGCAATGTCATTTCATACCAGACAAAACAGAAATCCATTAAAATGACAAGTCAAATTTGATAATATGGGTACTGCCTACAAATCAGAATCCAAATTTCAGGCATATATACCAAAGTACATTATAAAATATTTTTAAGGGGCACAATGAGCCCACATGCCATAAAGAACATCTATTCTGCTCATTTTCAAAACTATCTGATGTATAGTTTAATTTTTTTAGGGGAATGAGGGGGGGGAGGGAAGATACTGAAAGTTTAGGAATCTTTACTTTGCTTTGGTAGACAGACATTTTGGGATTTGAATTTAATGCCAGCAGCATGTATATACATTACTGAAATAGTATGCTATATTAAAAGATATAAAGCAATTCTGGAGCGGAACATAGTTCACAGTTATAATATGTGAAAAAAATTGGATCTCCACATTTTGTACTGTATGCTAGATCCCTTTTTTTTTAAGGTTTAATGAATATAGGAATTAAATTATATAATAAAATATCCAATAATATAAAGTACATGGACAACTGCAATTTTTAAAAGGGAGTTAAGATCGTGACAGTAACAATATACATTTTACTCAATGGAAGAACACACTGAGTAAGTTTTCAGTTCAGCACAACTATTTTTTTTTATTAATACAGCTGCATATGCTAACAAATGAAACAGCTGTGCTTGACTGAAAAGTGTTATTGTTTTTTGTAACTATAACACACAACACAAGAAATAATATAAAGACAGAAGAATATATGTCATGTTAAATGTGGATAATATCAGCATATAAGTGAAAGAAGAGTTGATGAGTTGCCATGTTTTAATCCACACATTGTCAGTGTTACTGTGTTCACGTAGTTCTAACAAGATTATGTTTAGTAGGTATAAACTGCAATTGCTCTATATCCCATATTAGATGTTCGATTGAAATGGATAAGAATAAACTAAACTAAATTAAAATGAAATGAAATGAACTACGCTAAACCAGTGGCAGGCTATTGTGAATATGGCATTTAATCCTAATTTTTTAGGTCTTCAACATTTTGGGATGTCACGTGCCAAACGCTGGTAGTTTGTTACTGATGTCTCAGGACAGCAGATTGATCCCATCTTTAAGGGTCAAACCATCCAAGCAGACTGCTTGACCCTTGAAGATGGGATCAATACAATGTCCTCCAATGCTGCTAACAAATTATCCACCTAGCTGTACCACATCCCAGAAGAGCAGACCTCAAATGCAACAGGGCAGAAACCTGAAATCTTCCGCTCTTAGTTTTTACATACTAAGCAGCTCTTCATGAATACAATTTGTAAAACAAACAGCTTTTACTGCACAGCTGTCAACATAGTGAATGGTAACTGTAATTTTAATAAACATGTAGATTTCATGAAAGAAATGGGAATCTGACAACCCAAGTGACACTCACTTCTTAAGGCTCTGTTCCCTGGTGATAGCAAATTTCTCATTTCAGTATTTCATATGGTGAACTGTATTTGTATTCACCATTACTCTGATTCGTCCTGGACTACTTTTAAACGAGGTGAGTCAGTAACATTGTAACTTCAGGTGCACACAGGATGAAGAGCTAATAAATGAGATATCAACAGAGGGCAAGGAAGTCCAAAAAGAAATGTGACAGATTCTGCAGTTTCCATGGAACTTTTATATGAATATTTCATAAGTATTTACATCCACTTTCATCCTTATATAGTATAAGCTCTCATAAGAGGGTATGCGGAATGCTTGAATTTTAATATGAACAGTAATTCTGGCTAATCACTCAACAGTCTTCCCATCAATCACTTTACCCAATTTGGTATGCAAAAAATAACTGCATGTAAACCCAAATCCATTTATGAAAATATCTATTCATGTCTACAAGATCTTAAGTATTCGGGATTTGTGTTTAACAAAGTAATGACCTTCTGGTTTGTTGCCTATAGTACATAAGTATGAAATAGGTCAAGGACATGAAAAGAAATAATGTAAGACGAATCCCAGTAACGATCAACGTCTTACTTACTAACCTGGTGACTGATTTTGTTATGACTGGATTTGTATGCAGTTGTTGAAAATAAAATCCTATGAAATTATACACTGGCTTTGACAAAGACATTCTGAGCTGAAACAAAAATTAGTGGTTTATTATAATTTGTTTCAAACAAACAACAAATTCAAAACCACATGAAACGCAATTCACCGCCTGAATCATATACGTACTAACCCTTGACCTACCTGTGCTACCAATTACTGTTTCGTGTGTTTGCTTTATCACACCTTTGCAACATAACCGCACTGTAGATCGTGAATCAGGATTTTTAGATCTAAGAGCATACATTATATCGAATCATGGTTCACGTATCACTTCCGACTTTTTAGTGGGCAATATAAGCATGCCAACGTTGCAGGAAACGAAAGTCTCTTTTACACAGCATAAATTCATTCCTCTAGCATATTATATGTTCTACAAATTTACACTATTGAGTCACATAAGAGGAAATACAATAAACTTAAATTTTTAACGACACATGGGTGGCTATTGTCTTTGTTTTTCGCCTATGGTTGGTTATGCATGAATGCGTTCCGAATAGTAAACCTACAGTGAACTGTGCTGTCAATGCCTTCTTCTTTCCGTGGTTACTTTACCAAGCATGGATCAGTGTCAGGAGCAGCAGATGCATTATACGGAACGTGTGCAAAAGGGGTTATGGATGGGTGGAAGGCGTCTCGAATAATTGGATGGTGTGAGGTAAACTAACGCATGAGTAGTCTGTGTTCCGAAAGGTAATATCAATTAAGCATGGTTGTTCGGAGAGACGTAGAAGGTTATGATGCCTTCTGTGACTTGATTGGGGACCTGGAAGCTCAGGATAAACGAGTGTACGTTTACTTCTCTGGCTCAAAAGGAGCAGATGGAAAAAGTTGGTGCCCTGACTGTGTAAAAGGTATGTTTGCAGTGTGTGCAAAATGTAGAACATGCTTAGTGCATACAATTCTGATATACAGGTATCCCCCGATTTGCGCGACAGTTGTGTTCCCAAATGAGGTGGCGAAACGCCAGATTTTTGTTACTTTTTTGGTTTTATTTCCTTTTCCATTGAAAGGTACGTTATTGTCTTTGCTTAATTTAAAACCACGATTTTTTTAGTTTTTTCTCCAGATAAAATATTTTAGATTTCAACCGAAATTTAAAAAAGTTAATATGAAATGCAGTAATGCGAAATTCGCCTGTTTGGGTGGGAGAGAGGGGGATATGTGTAATGAATGTTACATTACTTTGCATGCTGTGGGTGGCCCGCTAGATTTGAGGTTCTCACAGCTGTACTTCTGATTATTTAGGTCTTCTGGTATGTTTTGCTATGTTGATTGGTCTATATTTAACCACATATAAAAGGATCAAATGCTGTCACCTTTAGGGTCAAGCATTACAGGAAGCATAGCTGTGTGGAGGGATTTGGGCATATTATCTAGGTATGGGCAGTTGGAATGTTGAACTAGTGGGAGTGTTAGTGCTATGTACTTGGTAACTGTTTATGAATCAACTGCTGTAACATTCCAGCAGACTTGGATCTTCATGTGAATATAGCCTGAAAATATCCAATTGAGAATATATTGTTTTGAGGTTTATTGTGGTTTTTCTCAGGCCATTTGAATTCACTTTGGGCTATCTTAAAATGGATTAAAACATTTGTACCAGTGCCATCCTGACTTTGCATTCGTAGTTATTCCATCAATGTCTGTTTCATGCTACAGAATTTTTATAAAGTATAATTAAATACCTCAAGAAACAAGTGGTCTATAATGTCATTTAGGTAATACATTCATACCTTTTATTTTTTGGTTCAGTATGTCAAGAGCATGGTGAAGCATTGACATTCTGCCAAGGTTTTCATTTATTATGTTGGAGGAAAAGACATGAAGCCTGACTTCATGCAGTTTGTCTGCCTTCACATTTTACATTGTGGTAGTGTTGTATTATTTTGATAGCTTCTCAAATGGTTTTGGAATGGTCAGTGTAGGTGTTATTAGGGTTTAAGTGGGTGTCAGCAGTAGTCAGTACTGTGTTGGGTCTCAGTGATTGTTTCTTCTCTTGTGTGTGTCCTTTATACCATAAGTTGCTCTGTTGAATTAGGTCAACACTACAGGGCTTTGACGGTGGTGTATGACTCACTGACACATTCCCCCTTTTTTGGACTTTGTCCATTGTCTAAATTTGTGTAACAAACAACATTTTGGAAGCTGGCTCTGCTTCCATCTTGAAGTAAAGAAGCACCTAACCTGGTGGATGCCTTAGATTGACCCAGTGACTTAGAGTAGCTTGGTCGAAGGGCTACATCAGGTTAGGTGCTTCTGTACCTGAAGACGGAAGCAGTGCTGGCTTCTAAAATGGCGTGTTTGTTAAACAAATTTAGATGGTGACAAAGTTCAAAAAAGGAGACTGTGTCAGTATATTAGATCAGTTTTAATTCTGATCAAGTGGCAGTGTCATGAGCTGTAACCTTGCTCAAGCTGAGTTCTAGTGTAGCAAGCCAGCACCACTGTAGCTCTTCCATTTTCAGCTCTCTTTTCACGGTCTTAGCTCATATGGTAGTGTTTATTGTGCATAAAAATGTTATTAAAATGTACCTAACATTTACAAATGAGAAATATACCAATATGCATTTTGTCAGTGGCTTCCATAATGGAAGCAGGGGGCTGCCATAGTGGAATACAAGTGATATTAACCACATTGCAGAGTTCCACAGCTAAACATTTCAAAAGTTACACAGAATTTTGAGGCAGAGTGTTTCCTTTAATAGAACTTTCTGAGGTTAGTGACCATGTCTGGATGTTGAATGGTGAGTAAATGGAACATTTCTAGAACAAGATGGCTTTTGAAACATATATCTACTTGCTCTTCACCATGGCTGCTAGCTCAAGAAAGTTTTATTGGCTTCAGTCACCATGGAGGTTTCAGATTATATAGTTGCTTCCTACTGGTAAATACAGAATGTGAGCAACCACACATGGAGGAGACTGATGATGATTTTTTGTCTGTTTCAACTCTGAAGAGTACATGGTGTTTTGCTAGTTGATCACACCAACCATGTGTGGTTTTGTGAAGGGCCGCAACCACAACTAAAAATTCTTCCTGACATTCTTTTCATGAATAAGGCTGAATTCGTATGTGATATTAACAACACATGGAATTTTCACCCTTATTACAGCAAAATCCACCTGAAGTGTTAATTTTCAACAGATTTTTTTACCCCCCCCCCCCCCCCCCAACAAAAAAAAAACATCTCTATTTTACAAAGACACCCTTTCAAAGCCAAAGTCGTGCTGGTCAGATACGACAAACACACAAAATCAGGGATACGATTGGAGC
>Ga0123352_10001593_pt1 | contig 30437 bp, 22 predicted proteins | sample TergutLab28metaG_FD_89700 | JGI IMG/M metagenome (GOLD analysis project Ga0123352, IMG submission 89700) | Labiotermes labralis P1 segment gut microbial communities from Petit-Saut dam, French Guiana - Lab288 P1 | ecosystem: Host-associated > Arthropoda: Insects > Digestive system > Gut ...
ATTACTATTACCCTTTTTTAGTATTCGCATTGTGAAATGTAGTGCTTTCCAGGCCTTTTTCACCGCGTAGTTAACTTGATCCGCCCAACTTAAGTCGCTGCGTAAGATTATTCCTAAATATTTCCAGCTACTCGCTTCCGGTATTAATGTGCCCAGTAACGAATAATTTAGTGGATCCTTTACACTAGCTCTCGTTAAGCGAATTGCCTTACTTTTACTTGGATTTATTTTCATCGCATTTTCAACCGCCCACTCCCCCAACCTGTCCGGGTCCTTCTGCAATTTTTCAATGTCTGCATTATTTATAATTTTTCCTTAAATTACACATTCATCATCAAAAAGTCTAATAGTTGATTCCATATTCCTCCAGATATCATTTACGTAGGCTAGGAACAGAAGAGGGCCTAATACGCTTCCTTGCGGTACACCTGACGTTACTCTTACTTCTGCAAACGGTTGCCCTCGCACCCTGACTCTCTGCGTGCGATCTAAAACCAATTCCCTTATCCATACCACTACCCTAGAATCCACGCCCGAGTTTGCAATATTACTTAGCAACCGACCATGCGGAACTAAATCGGAAGCTTTCGAAAAGTCAACTATAATAGCGTCAATCTTGTCTCCGTTATCCAGAGAGTAAGGTGAAGGTTGTTAGTAAATGTTACTAATATGTATACAGTATATACATATACCAAATTACGTACTCCTAAATATAAGCAATAAATATTACGTATTATGGTAGCCTTTTTTCCCTTAATTATGCATCATGTGAATCGCATGAAGGAACAGTGCATTGAGGGAAGAGGCTGTTCACTCCTTCACGGGCCACTGTATACTTATAGTGCAGCTAAATAAATCGTGATTACAGATGCTTCGCTGCATAATTTCTCATTTTTGGAAACCTGGTTGCAAAACTTATTTTACCAAATCTCGCGGATTTAATAAAGAAATTATGACTACACATTTTTATCTTACAGGCAGCACAATCTAATACAAAATTGCGTTAAACGTGTGTTTTGATATTCAACCAGTCGTTATCATAAGTGTGCGTTGTCATTCATGTAAATTGCTGGTTATTTTTGTTTGATTTTAGCAAAACGTCCAATGTCGACAGATTTTAGTAAAAATTCGCAGCACATGATACCATTCCACGAAACTGCGTTCCTGGGAGCGGAATATTCCTTGGGAACAGATGAACAAACAGTTTTGACAAAGCCAGTAGTCGCTGTCGGGAATTTTGGGAACTCCCCTGAAAACTGAAGTTTTCTAAAGATTTCCAATACTGTGTGACTAAAACAACAAAGATTTTCGCGGACATGCTTCTGAATTCACTGGGATGTTATTTTTCATGTGGAAGAACACTCCTGCGTTTACTGATTTGCTCGAAATGTGTTTGCCAGTCCATGTGTTGTTGCCTTCATTGAAGCTATAAACACCGGAAACGTAGTTATAAATTTTTTGCGACACCTTGTATGGAATTCCTTCCTTCTATGTGTTTCGGCAATAAACATCCTGTGTCTTACATTGTACTTTATATTCATGAACAACAATTTGTTTTTCTTTTGTGCACAGTTTATCAATCATATATTTTGAAGTCTTAGGGATACGTGTGAGTTGGACTTTTGTTGACGCCTACCGAACGCGCGGCGATCTTATTACCAGAAAATGTGTCCAGACACAACAGATAACGTAGCCTTTAGTGGGGGTTCCGCATTAAACTGGATTCCTTGTAGTGCACTGACTGCAATGTGCTGAACCTCTTTCGGAGATTTGAAAGTTGCGCAGCTGCTGATTGTGGGGCCAGTTGAATCCAGTCCACATTCTCAGGCTTTATTTCATAATTATGTAACGCAATCTCATCTACGGTAAGCTAGCAAAAGTAGTTTTTTTTTCGACTAAAATATTATTTGTCTTTCTTATATCCAAGTTTTTGTTGTATGTTGCACCCAACTCATCCACCCCGATCTGATTACATAGCAACAAATCTTGTACTTCTCCAGTATGTGTTTTCTTCCGTCCTCCTATTGTTCCGTCTTTAGATCTCACTGTTGCCCTCAGTATGTTGTGTTTAGCCCAGGCTGTACATTCATTAAACTCACAATGGAAAAGTTTGTATACCATACTGGTACACACATGTATTCACTGTATAAGTATGTGGGTTGTCGTGATCCGTCATCAGGTAAGACGATACAGTAGAGCTAGATTTACTGATATTTCAAAAAGGACTATTAGTTTCATGTTTGTCCGTCGCTCCATTCGCATAATGGAAGAGGGCGACTACCACCGGAAGGATTTTCGTGAAATTTAATATTTTGGTATTTTAAATGAAATTAGCGTATTCAGATTTTTGTTGAAATCGGGCAAGTATACCGGACACTTTCCATAAACACCTATGTACACTTATGATATCTCACCGTGATTTTTTCTGTAATTGAATCATGCTGTGTTTTTTGTGAGGTTCGAGCTGAGGCCGAAGAAAAAAATTATTTAGTCATAATCTTCATACCACGATCGATTTTAAATATTGTCATTTACGAGGTAAGTAGAAAAATACTATATCTCGCAATTTAAGAAATATCGATTTTGATCGATTACAAATCTGATGCTAAGATAAGGAAAATTGTATTGTATAGTACGTTGTGTAAAATAAGAAGGGAACTTTTCAAGTACTGGCGTCGTTTGGTTGATTTTTTTTTGTAAGTAGTGACGAACTTAAAACGTAGGGAAAATAACAAAATGAACGGGCTAGTACTTTTACTTTCTATGGACATTTCCTGATTTGGTTTAGGGTTACTACCAAGTTCCATACCCAAGTACGACGTATGGACAACTCCGAGGTTTATTAATTAATGAATTATATGTGCGTTCTGCAAGCTGGTAAAATTTCTGTGCATAACACAGCTAACGTGTATTAATCTGAGCGTGCCTATCAGAATAGTTTTCATCTCGAGAATCCACAGTTAGAATTAATACACTGACTTAGTCCAGTAAATGGGGGATGTTTATTGCGAAAACGGAAAAGAAGCTGCAATTTTTAGGCCTATAGTTTTCTAATTTTGTTGCGAACTGTCCTTCGTATGATTCGTCTGAACAGGTTCATTTCTTTCTGTGAAAGAAATGAACCTGTTCAGACGAATCATACAGCCTGAGCAGTCGATAGTACATTAGTAAAATACTTTGACTGCTTTAAAAGGAAAGAGAAAAAATGGAAGGACAGACAGACGGGCTGAAGGACAGACAGGTGGATCGATGTATGGATGGGCTGCAAGCAAGAAAGAAAAGGCTAAAGAAAGAACATAGTGTTTAATGCTCAGTAGTAGTGTGGAGTAGGTATACCGTATAAATTTCTAACTTTATGATATGCTGGGCCGAACCCGGTGGCCGCGCGGTCTAAGGAGTGGGTCTGCGGCCGCACACTTGCTGGGATTGCGGGTTCGAATCTCGCCGGGACTTGGATGTCTGCATCTTGTGTGTGAGGTGTCTTGTCGGTAGAAGTCCCTGCTATGGGCCGATTCCTCGTCCAGAGGAATTCTATCGAATGTGTGTGTGTCATTGATTGTGATCAAGTTAGAATAAGAGAGAAAGAAAGTGAAGGCAGGCCAACTATGCAGTGTTTATCTACAAATGGTAAGCTTTGTTAAACCTGTATGAAACAGAAAACACATTTCGGATCACCTAGTAGCGGGGACCAAAGAGTATGTATTGTCGAATGGTAGGATGAATAATGACTAATTGTCCATGCGAGGCATTTGACGGTCTACACGTAAAATGTACAGGAATTACAATTTTTATTGCATTCAAGACAAGAATGTTAATCTAATGATGTGACGTCAGAAGCCCACGTTCCCCTGAGGTACGAAGCCTACTCTTTCTTTTGGCATAGTTCTATTATTGGGCTGGCCCCCTCCAGAACCTCGTTTGGCGGCACACGTAGGCAGGATCATGTACCTTCACATGCAGTCATCTCTGTGGAAATGTTAGTCCTCTGTAGGTTATCGAAATGTACAATTTCTCTTCGTAACAGCATAGTCATTCGATGTGACAACATTTCTCGTCTGTACTGTCGGACTGTAACAGAGAATCGGCGCTCGTGAATGTTTCAACACTCCTTTTGGTTGCGTTGAGCTTCGCCGGTATTTTGTGGTGTAAAGGGTGTGTTAAAAGTGTAATCTTAATACTGTAATTCGAATTGAAGAGGCAGTGACTTTTGGAAACGTTGAACCTAGATTTTGTTTTTACAATTGACAGTAAGTACATGTTTACACAATTTTGTTCTGAGGGTAGCATATCATAACCAACTCCATTAAACAGAGTCTATCTTGAGAAGCTAATAGTCGTTTAGCTATTAAGGGTGTTCCCGGCGTTTTGTAAAACACGAAGGCTTATTTGCCATGTGTACAAGATACAGCCGCTGGAATTTCTCCTCTGCTAATCTAGTGCATAGCCTCGTGTAATATTCCTATATTCCTTTCCGATCCATTGTAATAATTTTAAAGGCAAAAGTAAAATTTTCGTACTTAAATTAAGCACCACGACATGAAGGCATGGGGGGTGGCGGTATAGATCCACGCATTCCTAACTTCGGCATTATATGAGGGTGAGTGGTCAGCTGCACGCCCTGAACGAAAGGCTGAATGAGTCCAAAAGCAGTTTTGAATATTTTGGAGGACTGCGAAATCTCTTGCTCCTGCCAGAATCGAACCCCTGCCCTTAGCCCCGTTACTAAACCAGCTGAGCTCTCCGGGCTCCGAACATTCGTATTAGTATTATAAATTATATTGAAGGATGTATTTGTAAAATTTTGGCGTAATTTTACGATCCACAATGGATTTTGCAGTTTTTTAAAGTCGTGTTCTACTTTTATTTATTTACAGTTCATTGTTTTAGGGAAGAATTCTGCCAGTTAACTGTTTACTGTATTTTTTTCGGTTCCGGAAAAAAATGTAGGATTGTAAGTTGTAAGTTCTAAGGGTTTTTTTTTGGTATATTGTCCTTTTTATCTTTTCCTCGTTCCAGTGGTTGTATGTGGCAGGGTTTAGCATATTTGAACGGTACATGAATGATTCTGGACACATGTTCGGTTAGGGAAGCTGGAGAAAACGCTTAGATATTAAGCTTCAGTGCTGGGATTTTGTGCCTTGTTATTGTCAAGCGAACGCTCGTGGCGTTTTCAACAAATTTTCTTCAGGTGGTTAAAAATGTCATCATTTTCGTAATAGGCCTATATTTTGAAAGTAATCTAAACCTATGAGGAATTAATGAATGAAATCAAGTGTCATTTCATACTTGAACAGAGTAGAGGCCATTCTTATTATGCTTCCGAGGCCTTGCGTTTCACAAAGTTTACGTCACCAGCTCTTTAAAATAGTTATATTATGTAATAAAACGGCAAATAAAAAATCAATAAAATATTTTTATCATACATTATTTACCAACATGTTTCGGTATCCCCTGCGACTATCATGAAGTTGTCATAAAAGAATACACACAATATACAAATAATTGCTCGACATATATAATCGAAACCACCCCATGTTAATATGGTAGAACTCCACTTATCCAGATTAATTGGGACTGCGAGCCATCCGGATATGCAGAAAATCCGGATAATAATATTTACTTGAAAATGAGCTACATTAGCAGTTTGAAGTTCGGCTCTTACCATTTACAGTATATATCTGCGTCTAAAATTTTCTACCACACCTGATTTGAAGTTCTAGAAACCATAACATTGTACTGCACTTGATCCGATAACCGGTAATATCAAGGCAAGTTTGTTTTGTAGAATTCTCGACAAATTTACCCGAAGAGCTAAGCCGGTGGTTCTATACTGTATCTTGCTGACTCCTTGTAGCCATAAAAGGTCACATCTTATTGTTAAAAACATAAATTTGGGCGTTTTTATGTTTCTTCTTACCTTTATATAGTTGATGCATACCCTCTAATAAAAATAGCATAGCTGTAGGTATAACTCTTATCAGTATAATATATTTGATATAACGGTTGTCATTATAATTACATACCTGTTTGGTGAAGATGTGAATTGTAGTGGAGATTACCTAAGAATAGTGTATGAAGAGTGAGTAGATGGAAGAGAGTTAAGTACTTGATATGATTTAGAGCCCATGCGTGGTATAGGTGTAGATTGTAAATGAATTCCAAGGTGGAAAACTTGGATGTAATAATTTTCTAAAACATTCATATATCTACGTTTATGCGCCAATTGTAATAGTGCCATCGTAGTTTCATATATATTAGAAAGAGTATGGTTGTCATATGCTGTTTGGGGGTTATTAGATGTAATGTAACGAATGTGCTCTTTATTTTAGTTTTAACTTTCGTCCAATCTGTCCTGTGTGCGAGGGTATGCATGTATGACATTTGGTTGGTGTTATGGAAAACATTTTCCATAACACCAACCTCAAAACTGCGTTCCGAACTACACATACAATTCACAGTATATTACATACACGGAATAACAGTGCTGTTGCACATCACCAAAACGGCATTTATCAAATGAAATGTCATACGTGCAAACGTTCGTATATAGAACAGACAGAATGAAAATTAGAACTCAGATATAAAGATCATATTCCCTACATTACATCTAACAACCCCCATTCCACATATGTTTTTTTCTAATGTACATGAATCCGGATCCGTTGAGGCTGTCATGACACTTACAGTTGACGCATCAAGACAGATGTATGGATGTTTGTGAGAATTATTATATTCAATTTTTTTGGCACAATATTGTGTTCGTAAACGAACGAATACAAAAAGAAAGGAATGGACCTTTTGAATTGAATCACTATCTGCAACTATACCACGCATGCGCCTTATGCTATCCCTAGCACTTGACTCACTTTCATCAATTCTGTCTCCAGACACTATGCTTAGGCGATCTTCACAACTTCACTAAGAGGTATGCAATTATAATGACAACTTATGCAAAATATACAATTGTTTGTATAATATATTGATAGAGATATACGTACAGCTATGCTAATTATATTACGGTGCGTGTATCAGCTATACACAACTAAGAAACAACATAAACACGCTCAATTTTATATGTTTTTAACGATAACATAATTTGACGTTTAATGATTATAAGGAGTACCTGGGGTATTAACTATAACATCGGGTGGTTTTCGTCATACATTTTGTGCAATGTTTGTATATTGTTTGTATTCTTGTATGACACCCTGGTAATTTTTAGAGAAACGACCGAAATTTGTTGAATAATATATGATAAACATATTGTATTGATGTGCATTTGTTGATTTATTGTATAAGTACTGTTCAATGCACGGATATGGGACATATAAAGTTCTTTGAAATAGCATTATTTCTTTACTCAGAGCAGTGTAGGTTGAAGAAATCCAACAAAATGCAACTGTATGCGGATATTCATTTACTGCTAAATTAATCTGCATGTTTCGGGCGTCCATTGCGCCCATCATCACGAGTACATAAAACTATAGTTGCAGTCTGTGGTACAGATCGTACTGTCTGCGAAGAAAGTCCTTATTTGGTCACGTCTGAAGAAGCTTGCTTCTCAGATAGTATGATCTGTACCAGAGGCTGCAACTACAGTTTTATATACTCCTGATGACGGGCGCGATGGACGCCCGAATAATGTAGAGTAATTTAGCAGTAAATAAATATCCGCATACAGTTGCATCTTGTTGGATTTCTTGAACCTAGAATTACGATGCACGGAACTAGAAATGCAAAATTCAGAGCAGTGTATCTTGCGCAATATAGTATTTCACATGTAATAGCCTGTACGGACTTCCGTGACTATTCTTAAATACTTGTCGCTTCTAATTCCAGAAAATCTGGTCGTATATACGACGACTAAGGTTAGATTTTCTTTCTATTGGTAGAATATAAAGTCCAAAAAATGTCTTTATACAGAGGAGAAATACCCACCCCATCTAGCTTTGAGGTTAAAGAAAGAGTATAGCTCTACTTCTGCTCCCCCTCTGGGCCTTCGTGGCCTGTTCTAGGACGAACTTTATCTTTACCTTTAACTTTACAAAGGAGAAATATTTTCCTGGGCACAAATTTTGTTATACGCACGAAGTACAGGGGTGCTGATAACTCCATAGCCCGACCAGGAAGGAAACAAGGTACATTCCCCGCATTTTATGGAACTTGGAGGTCCATTACCACATTCACAAAAGTCCACCACCTGTCCCTACCCTAGCCAAATCAATCCATTCCTTTCCCCATCACACTTTTGACAGGCGCATCTTGTTTCCTTCCTTGTCTGGCTAAGGACTTACCAGCACCCCTGTATTTCTTCGGTGAATTATCACCTCGCACGTCGGCATGCAGCCTGTCAAAATAAAAACGTTTCTTCAACGAAGGTTTCCCTTCAGTGACAACTCTGTGGCACACGCATAAAAGAAAAGTAATTCAAGCCGCCAGAATTATGGTTTGAGAGTTTACATTTTGTCACACAGACTTAAAGAAGAAGAGGTTTTGTTTGAAAGGCAAGAAGTCAAGTGTGACAGAAACATCTGCCCTACCACAGTTAGGCTGTGAGGTCTCACTTTCTTGATAGTTTAATGGTCACTCTGCAGTCTCGCTTGCTTGTGGGAAACGGGTTTGCTATGTTATGGGCTTCCTGGATACCATGGTTTTTAGGCGCTTTCGCAAATTGCGAAAATCTTCGGTTAGCTGCTTCATGTCTGTGTGTATATCTGTCCGCGCGGAACAACTCGGCTCCCACTGGGCGGAATTTCATGGTATTTGATATTTTAATATTTTCGACAATCTTTCGAGAAAATTCGAGTTTCATTAAAATCAGACAAGAATAGCGGCTATTTTACATGAAGATAAATACACATTTTTATCATATTTGAGTAATTTCTTCTTAGAATGAGAAGTGCTGTAGACAAAATTTGTAAAGAAAATCAAAACACACACTTTGTGTTGAATAACTTTTTTCCGAAATCGTGCTGTTTATGGGATTAAGAGGAAGAATATTGTAGAGCCGGACTCGCCACGGCCGACAGTATGGCGTATGATGGATACCTACGGCTATAAATACACACTCAGAATATGTAAAACTTCCTGCTTTACCACTGCACCAGTGGTTCCACAAACGCGCTTCGTTTTTATGTTATGCGTATATTGCCTCTCATGTTTATCTGTCAGTCCTTAACGTGGATTGTATGTTTTAAAGCCACTACTATTCATTCATTCCATTGCCATGTGCAGAATGCGACGTTTCCTTGCCGTTCTCAGGAGCTTCTACCATTCATCTCTGTTATGTACTTTTTCCTGCCTCCCTTCTCCACCAGCTATTCTTCCATCCTCACTCACGACATCTTGACATCTATTTCTTGGTCTACCTCTCAATCTTGTTCCCAAATTCATATATAAAATACCCTTTTGGGAATTCTGTTTTCTTCCATTCCCTGTACATGCCCAAACCAACGTAATCTATTTAACCATATTGTCTCTATTGTAGTGGGTTTATTAACCATTGCATAAATTTCTTTATTGGTTAATATCTTCCAATTTTCTTTTTCATTGTCATATTCCGGGGACTAAAATTCTTCTATACATTTTCCTTTAAAAAATGTTCAATTGCTTTCTTGTCTCTCTTTGTTAGTGTCCAAGATTCTGATGCATATGTTAACATTTTGTCTATTATTGTGTTCTTTAGTCTTAATTTTAGTTTCTTTGATATGTTTTTATTTTTAAGAAGTTTTTGTAGCATAATAAAATATGTTTTGTTAACTTTTTTTATTCTTTCTTGCAAGTCTATTTTGTTATAGTTATCTTCATTAAGTATAACTCCTAAATATTTAAAATTTTCCACTCTTTCACAATTGTAATTTTTTATTTTCGAATCCCCTATTTTATTTTTCTTTAAACTGTTTTTCCTTTCTACTATCATATATTTTGTCTTTTCTTGGTTTATCTGTAGTCCGGACTTTCTTGCAATGTTTTCCATTTCTGCAAACAGTTTTCTTAATTCTATTTTTTCTAATTAATGCAATGTCATCTGCATATGCTAATACATTCAGTTGTTTTTTACCACTTTTTATACCAATAGGAACCATTTTTATACTTTGTATCACTTTTTGTAATGCCAAATTAAATAATAATGGTGGTAAAGTGTCACCCTGTTTGAAGCCTGTTTTATTTTCAAAAAAGGATGACAGTCTTCCTAATATTCTAACCGCACTTCTTGTCTTTTGTACACACGTTTTACACATATTTATTAATTTAGTGGGATATTTAAATTCTTTCATACATTTCCATAGTGTATCTCTATGTACAGAATCATATGCCATTTTAAAATCAGTAAATAAATATTGTACACACCCAAAGTTTCTCGTTTATTATTTTCAATCCAAATATGTTGTCGTTTACAGATCTTCTATCTTTAATTCCATTCTGATAGTCCCCCATAACTTTTTCAATTTATGGTTCCCCCCCCCCCCCAAATATTATATTCAACAAAATTTTGTAAGCTTTATTTTCCAGTGTTATTCCCTGTAATTCTCACACCTATCTCTTTCCTCTTTTGTGTATAGGAACTATTTTTGTTTCTTTCCATTTTTCAGGTATCCTTTCCTCCTCCAGCTTTGTCTCACTAGTTCATACATCTATTCATTAGTTTGTTTCCTTCGTATTTTATTAGTTCCGGATATATTTTTTAATATTCTTATTGCCTTTTTAACATCTTCTGTGGTGAGTTCTTTTACTTCAACTTCAACTTCAACTTCGCTAATTTCTTCATTTCTTTTTTTAATTAATTCCTTTGGCTCTTCTGTGTTCAGTGATTTGTCAAAATAATCTTTCCATATTTCTGCTTTCTCCTTTGTATTCATTGCCAATCCTTTTTTTTTGCCCTAATTATGCTAAATTTATGTTGATATCCTATCTTAAATTGGTTTACTGTTTGATACATTTTCCTTGTGTTATTCTGGCCTTCTTCAATTGATTCTGTTACATTTTTCATTTATGTCTTTTTCTTATTCCTAATTATTTTGTGAGCTTCTTTTCTTTTATGGTGATACTCCTGCTCTTCCTTCTCTCTTCTTCCTTTTATCAACACTATTCTCTTGCGCTTTCTTCATTTCTTCTATTGCAAATTTGCATTCCCAATAGTACCATTTATTTTTAAATGTTTCTGTGCCTCTGTCCTTTTCTTTAAGCTGCTGTTTAGTTTCCTTGATTATTGTTTTAATGTTTTCCAATTTTTTATTAATATTATTGTCCATACTATCTTCATCGTCCAAATTTTCCGGTATTTCAACCTGATTATTAATTTCAATAGCATATTCTTGTTACCACTTTGAATTTTGAAAAATATTCGTCATTTTTCTTTTCTGATTGTATTTATTTCCAGTTTTACCTCGTAATATAACTTTAAAATTTGTCTTCAGTAAGTTGTGATCTGATCCAATGTCTGGTCCCCTTAGTGTTTTGATATCTGTTATTGCACTCCTGAATTTATTACTAATTAAAACGTGATCTATTTGGTTCGCTGTCTGCCGTCTACAGAATACCATGTCTCTTTGTGAATATCTTTATGTGGAAACGTTGTACTTCTTACATTTAAACCATTAGATATCGCAAACTGAATCATTTTTATTCCATTGATGTTGGTTTCATTACGTAAACGTCCATCGCCAATGGTGGGTTTGTGTTTGCCTTCTTTACCGACTTTTGCATTAAAATATCCAAGTATTATTTTAATGTCCGACCTAGCTATTTGATTTATATTTTCCTCTAATAAATTGTAAAATTCTTCTTTTATCTTTTCCGTTTTTTCGTTGTTGGTGCATGGACATTTATCAGAGTACATGAAAACCGTTCAGCTTTTAATCTCAAACCGTATATTCTTTCATTTATAATTTTGAAATCTACTACGTTTGCAATTATTCAGTGTGGTTACCATGACACCAGACGCGTATTTCAGACCATTAATTAGGGTACGTATGTCGCAATATATTGACATGTTCACTTACAAATGTTACTTCTTTTACACAAATAGCGATGCGTGTACAATTATAAATACAGTGCTTACGAGTATGCTAGAGAAATAAATGGGCGTTCTATCCGGGGTAAGAGCCTTTTGCTTTATAGACGTTTGCTCCGGATGCTCAAGAAAACATGCGAATTCAAAGTAATAAAAGTAAATTTCTCTGTGTATACCATAAAGCGTTTGGAGAAATGGAGGTATAGTAACGCTCATTCTAAAATTCGGCAACACATGGATGTGAGTGGTCAGCTTTACACCGCTGTTGCTTTAAAGGGAACCAGACCGTGATTGTTTTACATTAACCGCCGAAAAGAGTAGAACTTAATTTTGCTTCTTGATATGTATGTTGTACATCCAATCTGCACTGTTCAACCTGCTAAACCATTTTTTATATATGTACCAACTTCAGTAACGCCATGAAACTGCATTTTGCCCACACGGTTCCCTTATTCGTTTTGTGTGATATCCTGAATAAGCAACTGTTCTGTTTTGCTCTTCGTCATTGACCGCCTGGTCTTTGCTCGAAGGGGTGCTGATAGGTCCTTAGCCCGACCAGGAGGGAAACAAGCTACAGCGAACAAATTCGGGATTTATTCAACACACTCCCCACGAAGCTCAATACACTTCTTAGACACTTGCTCTAATTTTTGTAAGCCACTCAAAAAAATTCTGAATGTTGTCTGTTCAACCAGTTCTCGGCGGCAGCAATGACCTCCCCGTCGGACGAAAAATGGCGACCTTTCAATTTTTTTTTCAGTCCAGGGAACAGGTGGTAGTCCGACGGGACCACCTACTGTTGGCGTAGGGACTTCAGACCTATCAGTCTTACATCGTTTCTATTGAAGACCATGGAGAGGCTGGTGGACAGATTTTTAAGGTATGAAATTCTGGCGCTCCAGTCACTTCATCCCAACCACCGTGCATACAAGGCTGGGAAGTCTGTGGAAACGTCCTTTCGTCAGCTCGTGGTACGGGTTGAGAAGGCCGTCGACCAGCAGGAGATAACTCTAGACGTCTTTCTAGATACACCTCTTATGACTCCATGTGTGCAGCACTAGCTAGACATGGGGTAGATCTCACCATCGTACGACGGATTAGAGCCACCCTGGAGGGTCGGCTGTCCATGGCAACTTTCGGGAGATTCGCCAGGAGTGTCGCGGTGTCCAGGGGCTGCCCACAGGGATGGGTATTTCACCCCTCCTATAGTGCCTGGTTGTAAATGAATTGTTATCAAAGCTCAATGAGGGAAGTGTTTATGCACAGGGATATGCGAATGACATTTGTCTTCTAGCGGTGAGAAGATTCCCAAATACGGTGTTACGGCTCATACAGTGGGCCTTTCATACCGTTGAACTCTGGTGTGGCGAGCTCGGTCTGTTGTTTCCAACAAAACCGGGCTTGTTTCATTCACTAGAAAAAGGAAACTCCCAGGGTTCTTTGAACCTCGTTTATTTGGGCAGACTTTGCATCGCTCCATGTTGGTCAAGTATCTGGGAGGGACGCTGGATTCACGAATGACCTGGAAGGAACTCGTGGATGTTAAGGTGAGGAAGGCTCAAAACTCGATGTGGGCCTGCAGGAGGGCCTGTGGTGTGACGCGGGGCCTGAGACCCAGGGTGGTTCATTGGCTGTACGTCGCCATCATCAGGCCATTTGTCTCCTTTGCATCCTCGGTATGGTGGCATGGTTTTCAGACGGCCAGTACCAAGAGGAAACTAAACAGGTCCAAAGATTAGCCTGCTTAAGGATAACACGAGCTATGCGCGCTACTCCCACCAATGAGGTGGAAGCACTTATCTGCCTTCCTCTACTGGAGTTAGTGGTTCAGAGTGAAGCGAGGTCAGCTGCTCATCGACTCGGGAGTGTGGGATGTTGGTCCTACCTACGTCCCAATAGAGGACACAGCAGCGGCTTCAATAGTCGGATCCCATTTTTAACATGGTTGATGTTATGAGGCTAGCATTCAATCTTTAACCCCAATATAGGGTTATCATGCTGACGAGGGAAGACTGGACCAGAGCAACTGGCGCTCCTCCTGCAGTCAGAGGGCTCGTCTGGTTTAGAGATGAGTCCAAGTTGAGGGAGGGGACCGGGGCTGTGGTCTATGTGCAGTCGGTACGACGAAGGCTCAGCTTTTCCCTAGGCAGGTATGCAACAGTTTTTCAGGCGGAGATTTATGCTATCTTAGTGTGTGCCCACGAGATTCAATCTCAGAATAGATCGGAGAAATACGTGAATATTTGCTCCGACGCTCAAGCGGCTTTGAAAGCTCTTAAGGCCGTCAGAAGAACGACTCGTTTGGTCCATCAGTGCCATAAGGCGTTGAATGACATCTCTACCCGGCATGTTGCGGGCCTACTTTGGGTCCGCGGGCATGCTGGAGTACGAGGCAATGAAATCGCAGATGAGCTCGCAAGGGGCCCCTCTGCTCTGAGGTTTCTCGCAACCGAGCCGGCCCTGGGGTCTCTTGGCGAGACATACAAAAAAGGCTCGTTCGCTGGTTAGTCAACCAGCGTTGAGCAGAATGGCGAGGCCTTGGTGACACCCGGAGACAGGCTCGATTATTAGTCTCGGGGACCCAGTCTGGGAACCAGGGCTAAATTTCTAACCTTCAATAGGACTAAATCCAGGGCTGTAACAGGCCTTCTTACGGGTCATAATACACTGAGGAGACATCTTTACGTACTAGGACTGCTTCACAGTCCATTGTGTAGGAGGCGTGGAGTGAAGGAGGAAACCTCGGCCCACATTCTTTGTGAGTGCGAGGCTTTGACCTCACTCAGAAATGCGTATCTGGGCTCCTTTTTCATGGAGCCGGAGGATATTAAGAGTTTAAGCTTGGGGGCCATGGAACTTCAGTAAAGTAAGGGGGCTCCCATCATTCGGTATGGGGCACAAAGGGTCCGTCTTTTAAGACCTAGATGCATCGGGGCTGAAAGCTCCCGAATCCAAATGTTAATCTATCTACCTATCTGTCTCCGACGGGGCCAGGTACGTAGAATAGAGTGGGTGATCAAGACATTGGAAGTCAAGGTAGGCAAGTTTCTTCTCGGTTGCAAATGGCCGGTGAGCCGGGGCATTGTCATGCAAGAACAAGACCCACTTGGTGACCTTCCCTCGCGGCGTTTTTCCTTCAAAATATCTTTCAGTTGCACCAGTAGAAATGAGTAGTACTCCTCGTTGATAATTGTGCCCTTTGGAAGAAAATCAGTGATGAGGATACTGTCTTGATGCCAAAAAATTGAGGGGAGAAATTTCCAGCAGATTTTTGCACTAGGAATTTTTTTGGGGCGGTGTGAGCCGCTATGTCTCCACTCCATTGTTTGTTGCTTTGTCTCCGGGTCATAGTGATATAACCAGGTTTCGTCCACGATCACCAATCGCGACAGAAAATCATTTGGATCGCGCCGAAAAATATCCAAAAGTTGCTCAGACGAATGGCACCGTTGACGTTTTTGATCCGCGTTCAGGCATTTCGGGAACCACTTCACGGAGAGCTTCCGCATGTCGAAATCTTCATGAATGATGGACCCAACCCGCTCATGTGAGATGCCCAGCTCAGCTATTTATTTAGCCGAAATCCGTTGGTCTTCCAAGATTAGCTTGGGAATGTGATGAATAATCTTCGGGGTGGTCACTGTTGTTGGTTTGTCCAGGACAAGGCTCATCACAGTTGAAAAAATCACCACGTTTATACTGCGTCACTCAATTTTTGACGGTGGCATACGATGGTGCATGTTCCCCTAATGTTTCTATCAGAATGGCGTGAATTTCCTTCGGCGCCTTGCCTTGCAGGTAAAGAAAAACTTGATGACAGGTCGCGTCTGCATGCTGTTGAAATCGCGCGCGTTGCATAACATGCTTCCTTTTAGCCTCTGTAAGAAGAAAAGTCTTGAAATTCGGCACATGAACAGACCCCTCCTTCCAACGACACTATCGATTCCGTCATACGACATCGGGAATTGGGTCGGGCTAAGGACTTATCAGCACCCCCTCGTAATGGACCATGGCTGTTCTGTGTAGCGCCGGTTCGTCCTTGTGCCGCAAGCCAAGCCAAACCTTACTTCGGCGATTGTGTTGTATAGCACACACGCCGCTGTAAGGACGATTTATGTGCAATTATTTCGAGTTTTGCTGGCTAAATTAATGTCTCTATGTCACTCCGATGTACATTGGATGGATGTTAAGAACACGTGTTAATAGTACATGAACTACAAACCCCAGCTAGTTTTATTGTGTGTTTCGTAATAATAACTATATAACAGTTTTCATTCTTTAAAAGTTACCACGCCAGTATCTTCTTAACCGTTCAACGTCGAGTATATGTATCTTGGTTATATCTATATAATTTAATCGAAGGAACATTTTCCCAAATTATGACAGTTTTCTCCTGAAACAGCCTGTATATGATTTAAATAGTATTCAGTCCTCAAAGGCTTAATGATGAAACCGTATCGAGTGCAATAGCGATGGGCATCGTGTTTTTCCTTTATACTTTCTGTATCGAATTGTCTAAACTGCAGAGCGAGTCACTGCATTGTACTTATTTTTATAAATGAGTCGTAGCCTAATAAAAAAAGAAGGGTATGTCCAGCCACTTTTACACACATTATGTCGGGTTATGCTGGCTTAGTGTACATGTGTGTTGTTTTGTTAATACTACTGTTCTTTTGCTTATTATTTTTCGGTCTGTTTTTGCAGATTGCTTTCGAATTAAATATTTGAAACTTCACATGTTAGCTGTCGTTGACACATCTGTTCCACACCTTAACAAGTAGAATCCTATGAATTGGTTTGAGAACTTGATGTTTTCTTAACAGTTAGACAAGTCATTGAAGTGGCTAGGCCGCGGGATGGACGACCGAGGAATCGTAGTTCGATTCCTGATAAATGCAAGAGTTTTTTTTTTTAACCAAAGCCTACAAACCAAGCTTAGGGCCCACCCAGTTTTTTTTATTCAATGGGTACCGGAACCTCTTTCCTCGGGGGTGAAACAGCTGGTGCTTGAAGCTGGCCAATGTCCATCGACTAGTGCCGAAATTAAGAATAAGTGGGGTTGTACTTCCATTCCCTCATACTGCTTCATAACATGCATAGGAAGTACTTTATTTTCTCTTTAAACGTACTGGCTTTCTATTCTGAGTACTGTAAAAGCTGACAAAGGCAAAACCCACAACATCCAATTTTAGAGCTCTCTTAGACCATTTTAACTATTGTTAAAATCTGAAGGAGAAATGTGAACGATAGCTGTAGAGTTCACCACTTGAAATGTCCCTACAAAAAATGGCAAACAAAGGATAACGTGTACAACGTAACAGTAGTTCTAACAAAGCCAAACACGTGTAAACGAAGGTACCAGAACTAGACACTACTGATGACGTAAGTGTGTTCGTCGGAACATGTTTAAATAAATGACATGAAGTGTGTAAAGACGGTTGGGAAATGAATTAAAGCTACTCTTGTCATTTGTCAGTAAGTCGTACCGCATTATGTTTTATATTCATTGTTTCATAAAGTAATCAAAAAGTTGTTCAAAACTTAACCAGTTTCTGGGCAAAACTTGCCAATCATACTTTCCTGTTGCAGTCACGTAAATCCCTACAAATGCGTTGTTTGTATTGCAGCTGCATAAATGTAAGTTCATAATCTAGTAAGAAAATTCAATTTAGCCGATGTATTAGGACACGGTTGTGTGCAGACATGCCATCGATTTTGACTAGACCTAAAAACGTTTTCCTTTCTCGGGCCTAAATTTTGTTGCGGATTTTTGTTGTTGTTTGTGTTGTCGTCTTCTTCGTTGTTTACACTCTAACAAAACGTAGTACTCAGCCTTCGGCACAGATTCCAAGGACATCGTACACGCGCTGAAAGTTTTACACCATCCCCATGGTTATAATTATTAACTTTGTTTCTGTTTCATACGTAGGCCTAATTTGTAGGAACGTATATGACCATAACCATCTCGACGTAAAATTTAAAATTTCTCTGCGTATTCAGCGTTTAACATTCCATTAATTTTCGTTTTCAGAGTGCTAAATGAAATTTTTTCGTACGCCGCCATGTTAACCTTTCCTCATTTTACCTTCCATTCTTTGGTAGGTGTATTACTGTACGGCAACTGAAGTCCGTCACTGAATAGTCGCAAGTGTTGCTTACACCTTACAAATTCTTCAGTCTGCTAGTTTGTTATTACTAATACAGGAAATTTCAGAATTGTGAGGGTCGGATATTTGTACCGAAATTGGTGAAATTCCGCTAATTTGTTCAAGAGTTGGAACCGGGGACACATACAAGACAGCATGGTGATCTTAACAAGCCTGGGTTTTGCTTTAATACATTAGAGTAGGCTAAAAGTAGCAGAATCTTAAAAATTCTGGACCACCGACCGACTGTCCTTTTAAGACACAAGTTGTCTGAACAAGCGGTTTGTCTCCTTGCTTTTACCATTCTTTTCTCTGCTGTCCCTTTCCACACTTCTCGCCAAACTCACCCCGACCCTATTCGCTTTATCTCAAGATTTCTATCGTACCCTGTACCGTTAAAACCTTGTAACCTGTATTTTATTTCCCTTGCTTACTCCCGCTATGGGCCTTGCCTGCTTCGTAACACCAATGCTTCCACTGATCTGCTGTTACAGTGGCCTCCCCCCCCCCATTTCTCATGTAATGCCCATTTATTCCACGCAGCTTTCTCTTCTGTAATTACGGTGAAGATAGACGGCAAGCTACCCTGAAACGGAACTACGTACAATTTGACACAGCGTCGTGTCAGAGGGCTAACGCGCACGGGCGGTTTTTTGCCGCAGCGGTGAAACAGCCGCGGCGGCCTTTATTTCTTTGCTGTGCGCATGGACGGTGAAAAATGCTGCTTTATCACATTTTCCTCACGATCTTGTGCAGTCACAGTGTGCGCTACACAAGCATGGATTTTGTCGACTCGGTTGCTGTGTGCACTCTTCTGTTAAGAACCAGAACAAAGCAAAGAAAGGGGTTTTGGGTACATCCACTTGTAAGTCAAAAAGTACTGAAAGGGCAGTTCCACAGATTGTATGAAGACTTGCGTATGCATCCAAAAAAAATCTTTGGATGTTTTGGAATGACTTGCAACAGTTTCGACGAGCTCTTATTCATTACTGGACCCAAAATTACCTACCAAAATACTGTGATGAGGGCATCTATGCCACCAGAAGAAAGACTGGCAGTAACTCTAAGGTAAGAACACTGAACTAACTGATTTTTTCTTGTTCATCCTTTATTATATCATTCACATCAACATCATATGCGATACTTGTCTTATATGATTCACATCAACATCATATGCGATACTTGTCTTATATCATTCACATCAACATCATATGCGATACTTGTCTTATATTCGTTGTGGCCCTCAAATACATCTTTTTTGTTACGAATATAAGAATATACAACCACAAGGTATCTAATGTAGTGCAAACAGTTCTGAATCTGTTAATGGTGACGAAAGTATTTCCATCAGAGAGTGACATATGTGCAAGGGGAGTACTGCTGCTGGTGGAGGTAGAGTGCTGGGGACTAGGCGTTAATTCGGAATAAGGATTTTGAAGGGACTGATTTTGTTGATGTTGGAAGTCATTACAAACCTTGTGATATGTTCCGGAAGGAATTTTAACACTGGAGAGTTTTCCAATATATAAAGGATGTGCAGGTGGTCCAAGCAGGGTAGAATAAGATGGAAATTGAGGTGGATTGATGACATGATGGGGTGGGGGGTGGGGGTTGATAAAATGTCATGCGACTCATAACATTTAGAAATTCCACCTTCGCATTGAATTTCTATTCGTCATTCTTCTTTTTGAACGACGATACCGTAGACAATAAGAAAGATTTTTCTTCATCAATATTAACTCTACATTTTCTTGAATTATTTCCAGTATAGATTCCTCATACGTTGTTTTGAGGCGCTTCTTCTGTTGCGTGTAAGTAGCATTCTTTGTAAGAAAGCCTTCTCCCACTTGATTTCCTGTCGGTTTATCTTGAGCTTCACTCTCGTTAACACTTGGTGGAGGAATGATATTGCCCGATGTGTCTCCTTCTTGCATTATCGACAGGAGGAACAGGAGCTGGTCAAATAAATATACCCGTGCCCTTTTCTTGCCCCTTGCCCTGATGTCACCTTCTTTTGCAGCTGAAGTTCTTTTCGGAAATTATCACGAATATTTCTACATTTGCGTTGAATTTAATTGCTTGGAAGCAAAATTAAGTATTATAGGTTGATACTGTTATTTGCTTCCAGGTCACGAATACCTGAGTCACAACCATTCGCGAGATTGTACTAGCACATGCGAAGCAATATGGGAATCTCTGCGAGCTGCGTTTATGTCACAGAAAAGCGAGAAGGACTGGCTACGTACAGCAGACGAATTGTTTGGGAGAACCAATTTCCCGAACTGCTTAGGTGCAGTTGACGGTAAACACATGTGCAAGCCTGTTGACAATGGATCCCTATTTTTCAACTACAAGAACTTCTTTTCCACGGTCCTTATGGCATTAGTCGTCACAGACTACTGCTTCATTAGCATAGTGCATCTAGTGACTGCAACATCTTTAAGAATTCTGACTTTTGTAACACATTAGGAGGAAATAATTTAAATATTCCGGCTTCAAGGCCGCTGCCTAATAATGATAATGGTACTCCTACGCCATTTGTTATTTTAGGAGACGAGGCAGTTGCTCTGTCACAACATGTTTTACGACCATACTCTAGCAGAAATTTAGATGATGCAAGACGTATATATAATTACAGATAAACTCGGGCAAGAAGAATGGTGGAATGTGCATTTGGCATAGTATGTACTAAATGGAGAACTTTTCACCGTGCGATTGACATTTGCCCGGATTTCTGCGATATAATAGTTAAATCTTGTTGCATATTCACAACTTCGTTCGTCAGAGAGACGGCTTTCAGTTTCAGGATGCATTATACGAATGGCCCCTGAAGATTATTAAGGCTGTTGGCACAGGAGGTAATGTGACAGGAAAGGCCGTGAGAGAATACTGTGCGACATTTTGTGCCTCCCAACTAGGCTCTGTTCCTTGACAGTACGAAAAGGTTTGAAGTACCTTGTATTACAAACAGAAAATGCTTGTACCTTTTCAGGACAAACACGGCCCAACTGACTACACAATACGCGGTGTTACAATACATTTATAAGTTTTCCTTCCACATGCTGGCTACAAGGTGTCTTGTATTTTATAATGCTGTCAACGTTTATAAAGAGATTATAAAAGAATATTCTGCTCTTTGTACAAGTAAATTACAGTGAACATAAAAAATGTTTTTTTACACATTTTACCTGTTACCACTCTTGTTGTTTTGTCCAATCAGCTTCAGTTAGGCACTATAGCTTCACAAACTTCTATCCACAGTTTTTCTTTGTAGTTTTTGTCACTGTATTCTGGTGTCGCCTTATTGTACGGTTCCGGCCTTTTTTTCCACCTCAGTTATTAATCTCTCACTGTAAAAAATCTGAAGTCTAGATCCATGATGTGTGGACTTGCTTGCAACGGTAGACGAAGACTGGTGGCCGTGCGGTTGTTTTGCCATTTGTGCGCGCAAGCAGGTATGGTCTTTTGTGTTCCATTGCTACCGCCATCCGCTGAGCGGCCACCGCACCGCCCAGAAATGAAGCATGTTGCGTTTGGAAAAACGCTGCGGTGAAACAACCGTCCGTGCTCTCGCTTCGGTTTAAAACAAAAGTTTCATCTCAGCGGTAAAGAAAACCCGCTGCGGTTCGGACCTCTCTTGCGCGCTAGCCCAAATAATACAGTCTTCATAAATAATAACATTGTTTGAGTGATTCCACCGCGAAGTAAATGAGAACTGCGCTCCTCTGGGTTATTACGCAGTGAATAGTGGTAATTCGCTGCGTAATAACTCAGAAGAGTGCAGTTCTCAAATTTGTTGATTATTGGCGACAGTGCGAATCAAATAAGCGCCTCGCTGTGATTTGAGAATTTGTACGTTTTGTCAGTACTTCTTCCTTCATAAGTGGCAAGTCATTAGGCAATCCTTGCAGACCGTGTGGCATACTTACACGTGTTTACTTTGTCATGCCCTACAGTTTTGTCTGTGTCATACACTGTTCTCCATTAAATCTCAGTTATAAAAGTGCAAAGACCAACACAGTACATTAATGAATATGGATGAGAACAGTTTATTTTTGTTCTACATATTTCGGTCATATATGGCTATCCTGAAGGAAGTATTTTATGTAATAGTAGAGGAGATTACTGAAGTTCGCATCAAACAATACGCTTCAGATGTCTTGTTACTAACAGCTAGGTACAGCCAGTCGATCGTAAATTATGCATCTGGGAAAGGTACATTATCCTGCTGTTCTTAGTATTACAGTAAGTACAAATCAATAACTAACACAAAAATTTCTATGTAGACTATTAATGGTCATGAACCGTACAAATTGAATTAAAAGAAGTAATCCAAAAGGATTAAAATAAAATGCATATAGCAATCCATGCATGCTACACTCCATTAACATATCATGAGCTTATTATTATTAATTGACCGTCTTCAATTATATGAATGCATATCCACACGCCTTTTTTAGCTAGTGATTTGTAAATGTCTTTATTGGACTCCGAAGAAGATGTGAGTGAGTGTGACACGTTTCGTCCAATTAAGTACTAAATCCATTCAATTAGTATATAAAACAATGGTGAATAGAGTCTATACACATCTTAATTTTTTTAGAGTCTGTACACAACTTTTAATTAATCGTCGGTTCAAACAATTATCAGCAACCTGTTTCGGCTTTTAAATGGCCATCTTGAGGCTGAATATAAATCAAGAAAGGAGTATAAATGTTCAGTTTGTGCGGCTTGTACGTGTGTATCGGCCTATTATCTGTGGCTGTGTAACTGATAACCAGTAAAACGAATTCTGCTGCAATTTTACGATGTCCCTGATGATGGCTATAGGCGGCCGAAACATGGAGAAAAATAACTTGCTTTTTTATCCATAATTATTTGCATACTGTGTTTGTCAGTATAGTGGATTGTATAGGGGATACAGGTAGAGTTCTGTCATTCTAAGATCTTACACGAATTGTTCTTGCTTCTTGTAGTCGGTATTCCTAAACTGACTGCAGTGTTGTGATGCTGATGGCTTGTTGAATTATCTCTTTTGATTTTCATGTACACAGAACTTTGTTTTTGGTAGCTATGGTTTTTTAAGGTGCGTACTGTTGTTTACCAATTTGTCCTGTTATAAAACTATTCCCTGACCGAAGTTATTAGTATTAGGTTAGAATCACACTTTTTCCCGTATTTTTTAACATCACCACGTAGTTGGTCTGTGAGGAGGTTAACTACTTTATCTTGAAAAACTTGATATCAGTTGGTTTTTGCCTCTGTCCTACCTCAAATACATTTGCGATCAGTACAATAGGTACGGTTTCCATCTGAAGATAAATGTTTTATAAAATCTATTTCGACACCAAAATTGGCATCAAGTTACAGAATGCACGGAGTAATACAAAGGGCTGGCGGTTGCACGTGCGGGTAGAAAATGTTATTCGACCGGATTCGTCCAAGCTGAATGTACCATTTTACATTTTCTAGTATTTTTTAGGTTAAAGACGACAATATCTGTTCACAATATTAAACACAAATTAGTGTTTTATAAGTAGAGATTGTCTAGTTAGACAACTGATATGGTGAACACCTGCCACACCACAGTCTTATAACTCTAAAGACCACAGTGTAAATAGCATTGCCTTCCTTGAGATTCTGTAATCTGTAGGTTTGTACATCTGTTTTGTGACCACTCCCATAGGGAAAATACTGAATGGTAGCCTGATGCAGTCTGTAAAATAGGAAACTAACAATGCCATAGCCGATCCCAGTGGCCGCGCGGTTCATGGCGTAGGTTTTGGGTGGCTCGCTTGCTGGGATTGCGGGTTCGAATCCCACCGAGGGCATGGATGTGAGTCTCTTGTGAATGTTGTGTGTTGTCAGGCTCAGGTCCCTGCGATGGGCCGATACCTCGTCCAGAGGAGTCCTACGGAGTGTGATGTGTCTGTGGGATCTCGAAACCTCAACAGTGAGGCGGCCAAGGCCCGAGAACGGCTGTTGTGCCACCCGGGGGGGGGATAAAGAGCAGTTATTTCTTTGTACAGGATTAACCACTTTGTCTTTGCGAGGGGCTCGGACTGTGTGAGGCAGGAGCTGAATTTTATGCACGGTTTTGATGAGTGTCAGTCTTCGGAGGGTGAACGCAATTACTGAAAATTTCTGCTCGCTGGCTCGAGAAACAAAGCCGCTTCAAGCTGTTGCCTGCCGAATTTTTCAGGCTCTGGTAAATACACACACACCCACACACACAAAACTAGCGTCAGTCCTGTTCTCGAACATTAGCTTGTCTTTTTATCTTAAAATTATCGTAGCACATCGTGAACTTTATTATGGAATTTGCGAACAATTATAAAATCACGTAATGTGGATAAAATACGAAAACATGTTTTGTGCATTATGTTCGCATAGTGTAAAAAGGTCTTGAGTAAATCAAATCTTTCTGAACTTGTGTAAGTCCAGAAAGAAAGATCTTGCTGTTATAAGTTTCTGCTTAGTTTCAATTTTTGCGCTGTGGCTATCAACTTAACTGAATTGTGATTTGAAGAGGACGCAAAAGGAGTCGATGATTGCATAGTTTAAGGAAATAATCACCCGGAAGTGCTGAGAAACCACAAAATCGATGTTCGTGCAATCGATTCTGGAGCTGAGATTCAAACTCGAGACCTCATATTTCGAAGAAAATAGCTCAGGTGCTTGATCACAGGCGACTCACCCCCCGCCCCCCCCCCCTTCAAGTACTCATCAGTTCCCCTGCCGGTTATCTTTCCATCAATTCTCCGTGTTCACGTTCATTCGTATGCTACGGACTCTAATACACTCCCACAGCGTCGCTAAATAAACTACACAGAAAGGGTTGGTGCTGGTAGCGCTAACCAGTGTAAGGCGATTATTGCTGTATCTGTAATTGTGCGGTTTATGTAAAACCGTTACGAAATTCGTATGAAGACGTTAAGAACATTACATCAGATTAATTATGCAATACTGTTTGGTTGTATAGCCAACAATTATAAACTTGGCGATTTGCGATACGTGCAAGCTGAATTTAACAAAATTACGACGTTCAGAATGTGTACTGAGGTAGTAATTCCTTACGCAAAAAAATAAACAAATGACAATTACAATATCAATAACAGTAGCTAGGTTGTGTCACAATTATTAGGAGTTAATTTAAGACTTCTTGCTCTTAAATTCGGCGTACAGTATATTAGCGACATGGCAGTTTGTTTTTGTGTTATACGAGGAACTTATATTACATAGATGTAACACCAGCAATACAGAATTTATAGTACTGGAAGTGTATAGAGCAGGGCAAAGTTTATAATAGTGAAACTCTGTACAGCAGGCAAGCAGGTTCTACAGGTTCTGCCAGGAACTTAAATTTTGGGAATCCACAACACAAAATTTGTAATACTGAAAAGTCTGTACAGCAGGAAAGTAAGTTTTATGAGTTCTATCCGGATCTCATCCTTTAGGGATTCGATGTGGCAATGGATTTGTATTTGACCCTGTGAAGTTCAGAGACGGCCATTTTTTGAATGGGTTGTCTCCTTGCTTCATATGAGATAATGTGGCCGTTAGTCTCCGATTTCTTCCCGCGAAGGTCCGAGTTCAATCTGGAGGCAGTGTATATGGAATTGTGATAAATGCATTGATTGGCACGTGTATAGGTTTTTTTTAATACTTCTATTTTACCTTGTCGAATCATTCCTCCATTGCTCCGTATTCGTATATCACCCGAGGTATGGACTGTGGCTTTTTAGAAGCCGCAGGATAAGTGTAGAGTAAACATTAGGTGACAAAGACGTAGACGTTTAGTGGCGGACAATACAGTATTAATTTCGGTAACTTAGTTGCCCTCAACACAGTAAACATCAACACATAATGCATGGATATAAAATCTTTTCCAAAGAAGACATCGGTGTTGATAGATATTTGTTGGCAAATGTGGCATACATTTGTAAAGAAATGTGAAACTTACTTACTTAATTACTTGTACTTACTTACTTACTTACTTACTCCATGGAGCAGAGTCATTCTTGAGAAGCTACCCGGTTTTCAGCTAGTCAACAAATTCCCCGCCCCTTATGGTACCTGAAGGCTCATTACCGCATTCACAAGTGCCCGCCACCTCTCCTTAAAGAAATGTAAAACATCTATAATAATTTTGTATCGTATATGTTCAGTAATGTTTTTATTACTTGGTGCTGTAAATTGTTTTATGTATGCACGTCTTTGACAACATTTATATCAAGGCGTATTTCTTTGTAACTAAAGTATTCCTGAAGACGGCCGTCATGGGCCGAAACATGTAAAAATATTGCGAAATAACAGTTACTGATTCATAAATATTTGCGCAGGTGATTAGTTTTAATATGGCATAGTTACTCAATTGCACGGAACATGTATAACATTAAGTTTAGTTGGGGACTTTAATGTTGTAATTTTCTGTATAAACAGAAAATTTCGATGTACGCCTACAGTGTTTCGCTGTGACATTTCATAAATCATCCTTCCCACTGAATTACCGAATATTTCGTCGATTTTTGGATTCTGTGGTATAATTACACGGCCTTGTAGACATTACAACATTTTATGATTGTTGGAAATTTCTTTCTGATTTTTTTTAAAATCATGTGCAAGGTGTGGAACTGTTGCATATCATCTGATTCATCAGTTGTTTTGTCGGTTTATAATCTATTCTGACATACGATTTCATAGATTTTATGTAACTTTGCCTGTATTCTGTTGCACTGGAATGCGTTGCGGCGAACAGGAGAGGTGTTAGAAAGATGACGCTTTTGGATCCACAAGGCATTATTGTTGGAATTTATCTGAGTTACTGAATGCATTGGATAGCGTAGTCGGTATAGCAACTCGCTACGGGCTGGACGGTCATCATCATCATCATCATAAACTCGACAGCCCCTGATGAGCCCTGGCCTTCTTCAGAAGCTTTGCCCATTCATCCCTGTCAAGGGCGACCTTCTTCCAATTCTTGACGTCTAATATTCTCATGTCTTGATCAACTCCGTCTTTCCATCGTAGTTTCGGTCTTCCAACTCTTCTTACTCCATCCGGTTTGGTGTTGAATATTTTTTTAAGAATTCTATTATTATTCATAGGCAGCAAGTGCCCAGCCCATGCTAGTCTATTTACTTTGGTGTAATTAACAATGTTTGGTCCATTAAATGCTTCATGTAGTTCATGGTTGTATCTTTATCGCCATGTTTCCTTCTCTTGTTTCGCTCCAAAAAATACATCGAAGCACCTTTCTTTCGAACAGACTTAACCGCCGCTCATTTGTTTTAGATAGAGTCCATGTTTCAGAGGCATATGCAAGTACAGGTCTAATGAGTACTTTATACATCAATATTTTAGTGTTCTTTTGGTAGTCAAGTGGGACCTCAAATGCTTTCTCATTCCGTGGAAGCACCTGTTTGCGGCTAGGATACGTTTTTGGATTTCTGCACTGATGTCATTATTACAATTGACGTCTGACCCTAAGTAAGTGAAACTATGAACAACTTGAAATTTGTATGGTCTAACTTGTAGACAGTGAGGATAACCTGTTGGCTCTTCTTAGTTACTGGCATGTATGTGGTATTTTCTTGATTAATGAACAGATTCATGCTCTTAGCTGCTTTTTCTAAACTGGTGAATGCCTCAATCATAGCCGACTGAGTTCTTCCATTTGTGTCAATATCGTCAGCATATGCTAAGATTCGAACAGATTTATAAAAGATGGCGCCTCTTATATTTACAGCAGCATCTCTGATAATTTTCTCTAATGCTGTATTAAACATTAAACAAGCCAATGCATCCCCCTGTCGAACTCAATTTGTAACGTTAGTGGGTTCTGATAATCTGTTCTCTATCTTAACTCGACATTGAGTGTTATTCATTGTGGCCTTGACTAAGGCAACCAGTTTTCGTGATATGTTCATCTCTTCCATGGTTGCGTCTAGGCTACGTCTATTTATGCTGTCAAATGTCGCCTTAAAATCAATAAAGAGGTGATATGTGTCCTTTCCATGTTCACTACATTTTCAAGTATTTGACGTGCAGTGAAGATTTGGTCTACTGTGGACCGTTCCCTGCGATAACCACATTGGTAATCGCCAATGATTGTCTCTACATGGGGCATAAGCCTATTGTCATGCCTACTGGGGTATGGGGCTTGTTTTCCACCAACTTGTGCCCAGGTAAACACTGTGGGGGTTAAGGTACTAAGACCTTGGAGACTAGAAATAATTCTATGGTAGTCTATCCACTGCCACCAGCCTAGGATGAGGCAAAAAGTCGTAAGATTTCCACGAGAGTTCAGGAACAAACAATACCAGTCATCTTCTTATCTTAATTTATATTCTACTGTACAAGCACATAAAAAATATAATTTCACATAGTTAGAGGCTATTTGTACTTGAATGATAAAGGTGTTCAGAATAACTCACTTGCCTCTCTGTATAATCAAAAAGTATTTAATTTAGAATTTTGCAATAGAATTTGGACTCAACTAAAATTTGGAAATAAAATTAGTCAGTTAACGACACAGTTGTCGAAGCTTACCTTGCACCAGCAGTAAACCGTAATACATCTTGGTGTATCGTAGTTACTCAATCACTTGTATAGTTATATCAAGTACTTCTTCTTCTTTTTCTTCTTCTTGTAAGTACCTAATGAGCCGGGGTACACAGTAGTCGAGTAAATATACCAAAAGAATTAATTTACAGTAACAGCAGGGGGGGGGGTATATATAGAGAGGAAAGTGCAGTTCGAGCATTTTGATCTGCATAGCAGACCATATACGGTCATAAACCAAATGCAAATATTAAAGGATGTAATTTAGTGTGTCAGTCAGTCTTTAGGCAACCATTTATGGGCAAGTGGGACAGTCTGACTGGAATGTGCTGAGTTCTAAACAGAAAGCCAGACCAACGTTTCCCTGTTGCGACAAGCTGTATGAAGCTTGCATGTCTTCCTGGTATAATCAAAATTTGAAAAGTTCTTTTCAAATTTTAAATCTTGTCTTATTCTTGACACTATTAAACAAGACGTTGGAGATCTTATAAGCGACACATGGTAGGCTTATTCCTCTATAATTTGAGCATATTGTCACGTCTCCTTTCTGGTGTATAGGACAGATTATACTCCATTTCCAGTCGTCTGGTATGGTTTCAGTAGTCTAGATTGTTGTTATTAGCTGGTGCGTACATTCAACAAAGTCTGGACTGACTTTATTAGTTCTGCTGTATAAGATCTAATCCTGGTGCTTTGTAATCCTTAAGCTTTTGTAACGGGCTGGACGGCCAGGGGATGAAATCCCGGTGAAGATGAGATCTTCCACATACGTTCAGACCGGCCCTGGGGCCCACCCACCCTCATGTACGATGCGTACCGGGCGTCTTTCCTGTGGGTAAAACGACCAGGCTGTGGCGTTGACCACCCACCACCAGCTACCGCCGAGGTTAGAGAAACAGTCGAGCTATGCCATTAGTCGCCCTGGAAACTTCATGGTCTATTTTAGGATAAAATTTACTGAAGTACGCTGGCTTTATAGTTCGTTACGACAGCAGCACTTTCTCATAGTAGGTGGCTAGGAGTTGTTGGTAACTTTATGTCTGCCCTTCCGTGTATGTGACGTATTAGTGTGCTCTCTGTAAGGAATGAAAAACTACCGTCCTTGGTACTAGACGTGACCAGAACTATGCAAATTCACGTCTTCCCGTCACATCAGTATTTCATGGCCCAGAAGTGACATTTCTGACAAAGGTGCCATAGACTTCTGTGATTGGTGAGGCAACGAAAGCAGTTTTTCTTTGCTGGTTGGCCAGTCTTTGTTAGAGGACACCGCATAATTATCGTTGGTTAAAATTAATTTGAAAAGCTTTTGGCACAAAAAATGCCCTCGGCGAGAGACACTGAAAAAGTCATGTTTGACTTAGGGTCAGAAGGTTATTAGCCCAGTCTGCTGTATATTTAGGGTTCACAAAACTGTTAGAATGGGATTTTGTGAATGTTTAGCGACGAATAACGTAACTGTTACAACTAAAATGAAACAAGTGCGTATAGAGAAGATACGGGTATTGCTTCCCACTCAAAAGTGAATACCTGTTCCTTCGAATTTGTTAAACAGGAATTATACGCTATTCCATATTTATGTACACAAAAGTGTCGCTTACCTGGGGATTTGAACCCATTGTTCGGCTACGATGTGTACCTCCCTTCTCCCTCCCCTCCCCCCCCCCCCCCCCCCTCCCCCCCTTCCACTTCACCAACACCCCCCACCGCCGGTG
>Ga0123352_10001597_pt1 | contig 30402 bp, 13 predicted proteins | sample TergutLab28metaG_FD_89700 | JGI IMG/M metagenome (GOLD analysis project Ga0123352, IMG submission 89700) | Labiotermes labralis P1 segment gut microbial communities from Petit-Saut dam, French Guiana - Lab288 P1 | ecosystem: Host-associated > Arthropoda: Insects > Digestive system > Gut ...
ATATATATATATATATATATGGTAAAGTGATCCCGTTACAGGCCCGGTGTGGCCCAGAGGGTGGGTAGAGGTATAGCTCTACTCTTCCATGATCGCGGCACTAGAAGGGTGTTAGTGGTCAGCAGCACGCCCCGGCCTCACTTTACCCCCGGGAAAGACCCGGCACCCATTTTACAGGAGGCTGGGTGGGCCACAGGGCCGGTCCGGACGGGCGGATAATCTCGTCCCCACCGGGATTCGATCCCGGACCGTCCAGCCCCTAGTCAGTCGCTATTTCGACTGAGCTACCAGGCCCATATATATATATATATATACACACACACACACACACACACACACATACATGTGTATTCTATTCGTTTTAATGTAATATAATATGCACACTTGTAACTTATTTCCTTCAATTCGATTAAATTCAGCATTAATTCAGAGCATTTAATTACACTGTTTCCAGCAGGCAAAAAGGATTAAATTAACTGCATTACTGTGTATGTTTGAACTTTAAAATCATTGTGGCTTAAAGCCAAATCTCTTCTGGCTACCACCTAACAATATACCACGGACATTATTCTGGCCAATCCATGTCCTAGCACAACTTTATCCAACGGCGAAAACCCGCAGCAAAAAACACAACAAAATACACACAAACGCGCGCGTGCCTAAAAGTGAATGAAAAGCTTATATCAATAGCCAATGTCCAAAACACGCACATATTTAAATAATCTTACAGTCAGTAATTCTTTCCCGATTTTCTTGACGTCGTGATAAAGTTTTTTAGAACTTCTTATCCTCCTCTTTTCCACCTTGAACGTTTAGTCTTATTTTCCAAACAGCTGAGGCGATGCACACGGCCAGTCCTCGTATCGTTATTTTCATCACCCAATGACGCGAAAAGAACCACCCACACTAACTTTGTGTAACATGACTGTCGGTAAACGAGTACTGACGCTTTATGAAGTCAAAACTCTGTACTAAAAATTCGGAGAGTAAATAAATCACACATCCTTTGTTTTCTTACCTCGTAGGACGCCGTACACCATGCAAACCCGTTCAAACTGTCAAAAGAAACCGCATGTCTCGATGGTTTGTCTAACTTTATCTCGCTGCTGTATTCTTGGGCCGCTTTCCAAGTGGTTGACACGAATCATGTGGTCATTTCTTACCTCTGGGTTTAAAGTTAAAGAAAAAAGTGAAAAGAACGTGTCACAATGAACACTGTGGGGCCTACGTATTGCGATAGGCACCGAGTAAGTTAATGCATGGAGCCCTTTCCGAAACTAGTAAATAAACAAATTATAAATTTATCGTCTTTTTGCTTAAAGAGCCGTGCTGAACCCCTCGTTTAATTCAAAGGCCAAAAGAGACTAACGCATTAAAGACAGTTCAGCGTAAATTCATCAAGAGTCTAACAAAATGAAAAAAAAATCACGCGAGAAATTCTTAATTCCATACTTCCGTCTCTACGAGGCATAAAAATGTAAAGTTTATGTAATGATTCGCACATGGGGAATTCAAACCCCGGTCGACGGACAGACCGCCACATGTTGAGACAATCAATGCCGAGTGTTATAATATGAGTGAGTAATGAAAATGTTTTAACTCAAGTTAGGACCGGATTGATCTGGCTCAGGACAGGCAGGTGGCGGGTGCTTGTGAATGCGGGAATGAGCCCTATTTTTTTATATAACGTGTGGAATTTCTTGACTAGCTAAGAAAAAGCTAGCTTCTAATGAAGGGCTCTACTTCACTTACTTAGTTCGTTAGTTAGGTCTTCGGGCAGGCATACAGAACATATCAATGTTACAGTATCCGTGAAATACAGCATTGGTCCCGGCACAGGCTCACAGGCAGTAAGAAGCACAATTCCTTACTTGCTTGCTTACTTACTTACTCCACGGAGCAAAGTCCTTCTTGAGAAGCTAACAGGTTTTAAGCTAATCAAGAAATTCCCCGCATTTTACGGAACCCGAAGGTTCGTTACCGTATTCACAAGTGCCCTCCACCTGTCCCTATCCTAAGCCATTTCGATCAATAAACGTACCAGAGTATCAGTCCAGGTCCGAGGCTCTGCTAAACATTTCGTAACAGGATATGTTTTTACGGTGAGGAGTTGTTAGCACCTCGCCCAAACCCCCCAAGCTGGATGACCACCCCTTATCGGCTGTCCTTGACTGCTTATTCAATATATTCGCAGCTACCCTCCATACTGAAGGTCGTTCCTCCATCCGCAACCTGAGGACGCACCACGACGTGATCACAGGGAGCCACTGATCAACGGATGAAACACAAATGAAAACTGAAAATTAAGGAGGAAGAAAGAATTCCAACGCGGCGGGCTCCAGAAATGTGACGCCATGCAAGCTAATAAATCGCTATCAACATTCCGGAAAAACGTGACGACTCCGTCATCAGGGCAAGGATGATAGAAAAATGAAGCAAGAAAGTTTCTGTAAAACGTCGGTACTTATATGCCAAACTAAGCGGCAAAATGTCAAAGATGGTCCTACTATTACCACAAATCAGCCATAAGATTCTGGAAACCTAATTTCTATAAGTGCACAAGCCAGAAACTCTTGCACTCGCAGTACTGTAGGAATTCACCCTCTGGTATGTCTGGATGACATTTAGGAACAGTGCGTGTCCCTGGCTGCAAACAGACTGTTTCGGGGTCATCTACCGGCGGGTCGGAACCGGTGTCTACTCTAGCACAAATACCTCGCAGGACATTTAATAACGTTCTTCAGCTGCAACGGTTACTTGCGAGAGGAATGGAGGGGAGTGTGAAACTGAAACGACTGTGCAAATAAGCGGCTTTTTATCCGACAACTCGCAAGACTGTTCAATCCGACCGTTTCGCGTGAAGGCAGGCAGCGCGGCGCACACCGTTATTCCAGTCTGCTACAAGTCGGGGTCCACGACTTACAGCTCATTTTGTTGCAATTGAAATTAGGGAGTTTTCTCACCACACTTTAAGGCAATGCAAATATTTCTCTTCGGCTCACAAATACATGTTATTCGTTGCAGGTAGAAGTTGTAAAGCTAGGCCAGTCGACGGGAAGTGATTACGTAGAGCTGCCAGATAATGTAATGAAAATAAATAAAAGTAAAACACGGATACGATGAACTGCTATATGCCAGCAACTAAATGGCTATGCGAAATAAATTTTTTCTGCGAAGACCAGAATTTAATATCCGCAATTAAACATCGGAATAATTTAATTATATCTCAATGTTACAATTTTAACAGCCATATTAACAGTGGCATTGACAAAGAAACTGGTATTTTACAAAATGTAAAACTGATATCTCCTTTATTAACACTCAATAATGCAATTATACAGGCCTTCTGTAACTTTAAATGATTTTAGTGGCCTGAAGATGACCAACGTTGGTCGAAACATGTAGCCTAAAATAAGTGAATAACAATAATAATATAAAATAGTTGTGAAGATATTTAGTCCTTTTTACCAGTAATAACCCTGTACTTCAGGGCACTGCGTGGAATTAGAAACAACTGAATGAAACTACGAAAATCCTTGGATGGACTATGAGATTTTGAGTTTTAACAATCTTCTTGAGACGTGATAACGCGTAATCTTATAGATAAATACCAAACTACACGGAGTCACATCCCAAAATATCGTAACAGCAGTCACGATAATTTGTGGTGCCGTCAAGACTCGAACAGCGAACCTCGCGGCAGAAAATCAAGTGTTAAGAGCCTCAGCTAACTTGCGTGCTTTATGTGTGTGTGTGTGTGTGTGAGTGTGTGTGTGTGTGTGTGAGTGTGTTAGTATGTGCATGCCTCACAGACAGACTTGTAAATCCGTAAACCGACAAGAGGTAAAAATGAATATTTGTAATTGTCCATCTGTAAATCGGAAATAAGCTGTATGGATTATTTATTGACGCCACAGTGACAAGTCGATGCTAAGCTGTACAGGAGGCCTGTCATTAAGCTCTACAAAACGGCTAAATTTAAATGATAACAACATCGGTATTTCTAGATCGAGGAAGGCAAAAAGTTAAAACTGATGAAAAACAGTTCAAATACACACACGCAGGCACACACGCACACACACAGAAGCACCTAAGGCAGCATAAAAGATGAACATTGGGAAAGGAGGAGATTTACAATCGTCTCGTGTTCTCTGATTCGATTCCCGGTAAGGACAAGAGATAATTCCCTTTTACAGAAGTTCCAGATCAGCTCCGCCCACATCCCTATTCAATGGATAATGGGAGAGTGGACGCTCTTTCCCTGGAGGTAAAGCGACGGAGACGTGAATCTAAGGACTCGTCTTCATCTAGTGCCGAGGTTAAGAATGAGTGGAGCTGTACCACCACTCCCTTCCGCATACTTTAATGGCGTACAGAGACGAGCGAAATTGTACGTCATAACATTAGTGGAACAACTGTAATAAAATCTGAATTTTCGCCCTAATTCTGTAAAGTGAAGTGCACTTTTGAAATGCCCAAATGAAGTAAAATTTAAAACACTGACATATACTTAGAAAATAAAATGTTTCAGCATACTTGTGAAAAAGGTAAAGTATTATTTGTGCCGCCGGGTAACAACACAATTGCAGTTAATAAATATTATTATTATAAGTCCAAATATGGAGAAGGAGATTAAAATGAAAGACTAAATCATCAAAATTATATTTTCCAAATTCGTTGTAATGAAAATGTGCCAAGGAAACCCTGAAAGTCGCCCGCGAAACTCACTGCTCTAAGGATTGATGAGAATGCTCCATTCACGTAACCACAATTGTTTGCCATTATCCTCTGCCAGGGTATGCAAGCCGTTTCGGAAATAAGAAATAAATTTACTAACAAACACAAAAGGATGACAGTACAACTGCATACTATATCAGGGGTGTACAAATTTTCAACAAATCTAGGAGCCTCCCCAGTATTCTAGGCGCGAGAAGGGTGACACACAGCAAGATCCACACCAATGACACACAAATACTACGCGACACCAAAAAAAAAAAAAAATCAGTCGCTCGTGTGAGCAGGCGCCCGGGACCTGTTCACCCTGTCCCATACGACACGCAGGCCTGCTGCCAAGCAATGACGTTAGCCTGTAGGTAGTTACAGTGAGATTCACAATGCTACACTCCTGCAAGGCACTAAACATAGGAACATTATGTCGTACAGCTGTACACGAAACATTATAAACTACACTAATACCGGGGTGCTGATAAGTCCTTAGCCCGACCAGGAAGGAAACAAGTTGCACCTGTCAAAAGTGTGATGGGCAGAGGAATGGATTGATTTGGCTAGTGTAGAGGCACGTGGTGGACTCCTGTGAATGTGGTAATGAACCTCCAAGTTCCACAAAATGCGGGGAATGTAGCTTGTTTCCTTCCTGGTCGGTCTAAGGACTTATCAGCACCCCTGTATTAGGCCCGTGAGCCAAGCAAGTGGCTTTCGAGCTGTAGTGGCCCGGTTCCACTCGGCGCCCATAGAAGGTATTCGAGGTTTTCCTCAGTCTTTCAATACAAATTTATAAACAGACACAAGAGAGCTTCTTACGCCGTCACTAACCATTACGTTCTGTGTGGCACCACACAGTCTCTGTGGTTGGTAGTACCCTACCACCCTTACAAACATCCTATACTAACTAACTATCTAACTACTTAACTGACTAACTAAATGGAGCGGAGTCCTTCTTGAGAAGCTAAAATACTTCAGCTGGTCAATAAATTCGCCGCACTTTATTGAACCCGACGGCCTTTCGCCGTCTTCGCAGCAGCCCGTCACTTGTGCCTATCCTGAACCAAACGAATCCATACACGTACATGCCACAAACCGTTTGACATTCATTTCAGTATTATCCTCCCGTGTATGGCTAAGTATGTCAAGTGGTCTTTCTCCCCTCGTATTTCCCCACCCAGCTTCTCCCCTACCGTACGTACTAAATGCCCTTCCCATCTCATTCTCATTCATTTAGTCTCACTAACAATATTTGGTGAGGACTACAGGTCATGAGTATCCCCATTATGCAACTTCCAGTATCCCATGTATTACATAAAGCGCCGTTAAATAAATCAAGATATCAAATTGGGTTATAGCATTCATGTGTATAAACTATAAGAACATATTTTATTTTAAAAGCCTTTGCTGCTTGCGAACACCGGGTCACTATGAGAAGGCAGCAATAATACAAGAAGAGGCGTCTAAGTATACCAAACTGGTCTCTATCACTCACTGATCTTCAATGCCATTAAGGTCAAAATCGTGCATCCATAAGGTCCGAATCATTACCATCTTAGCGTAACAGACACAAAGGGTTTAGTCATGCCTCCACTGTTGTTTATGAATATACTATGAGCAGCCTCGCGTTAAAACAGCGTGATGAGCGATGGAACAAAACTGAAGACAATATACTGGGCGATCAAGTAGCTGGGAGGGTGGGTGGGCGGTGGGGCATACACCCTTCCGCCTGCAGACGGCATGCAAGGAAAGCTGTCCCTGAGCTCAGCCCTTGAAAACTACAAACAAACGTGAAAGTTTTCCTGTCTAATGCTCCCCGACATCTGAAAGACTTTGCCCGCTCGTCCTTCTGATAAGTACTCGGACAACATCCAGTCGCAGTGTCACTTTGCCTACCACACATCTCATATAGACTCGCCGGGATCGAAACCGGGCCTCCACGGTGCGAAAGCGGCGACTAACCGCCTGGACCACAGCTCGACCTTCTGCCTCTGTAAAGACTATGCGCTATATTTAATCATCCCGTTCGCAAGTCACAGAGAACACAGTGCGCCTCCAATTCAAAGACAAAATACTGTACAGGGAAACAGTAGTCACTGTGGCAATCATAAAGACCACACAATTATAATGTATGGGCAAAATACAGAATTCTTAGTGTTACACCCGGTGGTAAATACGTCTTCTAAGACGGGTTAAAGGGTTAATTATGTAACAAACCAAGAAAACATGTGCAGTCAGCATTAGATGGAGGTAAACTGTGAGCTTCAAGCTCCGGCCACTTTATTCTCCAGGAAAGGGCGTTTGGTACCAGTTTGCTAGGACAGTAAGTGAGCGACAGGATAGGTCTGGGCACCGGAGAAGTGGAATAAAACCCCGATTCACCGGTTAACCAGGCAGTGGACTAGTAACGATACCGTCGGAGTTGGATGCTTTCATTAATTAGATTAACCTCTTAACGCACTCGTCCCTACAAAAACGAAGTAAAAGAAATAAACGTTAAAAAAAAAGGCAGGAATGAAGGAACAAAAAAAAAACGAACGAAAAGAAATGAAAGACGGATAAGGAAAGTAATAGCCTACACGAATATTGATAAGCCAACCACGATTCCAAATTTCAGGTACCAACACTACACAAAATTCTGCCCGGAAATTCTATTAGCCTACCAAATAACGCAACTGTATTGTACGCAATATTGAAAACGTAGAATTGCACCATTTATCATTCAAAATAATTTGCATAATACGACGGTACCCACGCGACCGTGAAGTCGCTCTGAACAGAATTAACTTCCCCAGCAGCAGTAATCTTCCACTCTCACAGGGCAGATAATTTGGCCACAAAGTGGATCTTCCAATAGCTGAAAGAAGATGATGTTGGACAAGGCCTGTGAAGCGTAGTACAGAGAGAAGGAAGAAAGGAAAGAAGGAAGTACGAGAGGAAGGACGGAACACTGCAGCAAAATGGGCGATAAGTTATCATTCTTCTATTGGGGGGAGGGGGGTGTGTTCCTGCCATTAGTCCTAGCTCCATGTGAAAGAAATGGCTTACGTTTACATTTGCATCTTCATGAAGGTTTTCAGTGACGGATAAGGGGAATGTTGGGCCCAAAGATGCTTTCTCCCTCCTTTATTTGTACAAACACTGTTAATGCCTACTCTATTGGTTTTCTGACGACACTGCCAATGTCTCAACAATATACCGTTCATTGGTAAATGATGCATGAACGACGATTTGGAAAGAACTGTAAAGGAAGTGGCGATAGGTGGCAGCCTGATAGAGGAAACACGAATGAATTTGCTTGGATAGACTGCGACTGCCACCTAATGGCGTCAGGGTTAAGTTACCCTAACTGGGGGGTATTCACTTGGTTTGCAAGGAAACAAGCGAAAAACCAACAAACCGACAAACAAACAATGCTCTACGTAAAGTGACGACATGTAAGCATACCTACTTATTTACACCATGGACCAGAATCCTGTGAGACCCTAACCGTTTCGCAGATAGCCAAGAATTTCCCCGCATTTTATGGAACCCAAATGTTCATTATCGCCATTTGCAAGTGCCCGCCACCTGTCCCTATCCTGAGCCAGATCAATCCAGTCTACGCCCTCATCCCACCTCCTAAAGACCCATCTTAATATTATCCTCTCATCCACACCTGAATCTTCCAAGTGGTCACTTTCCCTCAGGTTTCCCACACCAAAACCCTGTATACACCTCTCCTCTCCCACGTACGTGCTACATGCCGCGTCCATCTCATTCTTCTCGATCTGATTACCCGAATGACATGTCAGCAAACGCCCCGGAAAGGCTGCGCGTTCTGCTCGGGATCCGCGAGTCTTGCTATGAGACAGCACGTAAAGACGATCTTACTCCAAGAACTCTTTAAGGAAAAGGTGGATGTGGTAATATATTTCATTCATACCTGCTTCCACTTAATGCTATCTGCTGCTCCTATTCAGAACTACAATTTTGACTTAACATATACACCGGCAGAATAACATATGTATAAGAATTTCAGTGCGATGTCCCTCCCAGCACAGCACTTCCAGGTGGAGGGTCTATATCACACCTAAAATCTCATATACAAATACACATCCAGAAACACCGAAAAATCCGATTAGTTCTAACTGTGAAATAATTCTTTAAAAGCAGGTCTAAATCTGCAGTAAAATGTAAACACAAACCGCTTGTTTTCAGTGACCGTCTGCAGGAGATATGGGCAAAAAAAGGTAAACTCCGAAATGTTAATATCGAAACACGGAGAAAAATTTATGTGTGACAGAACTGCGTTTTTAACTTTTTAAAGCACTGTGGTTAATATTACTACTTCTACATAAAAATGTTATGCTTCTCTTCTATAGAATGTATTTGTGTGTTCCCTGTAATTCTCGGAACAATTAGCGACTAATTCCCAACATCGCAGTTATAGATTTTTCTCCATAACGAAGCCGATTGGGTTAGCTCTGAGGTGTACTATAATTTAGAAAAACTTCAGAATTAAAATGAATAGTCAATAAGTTGAACAAAAATGAGGATGGCTTCCTCACAACCGCCTGTTCCATACCAAATTATAAATTCTAGTAATTAACCAACTTTATACACAAAATCTTATTTTATAATAAGTTTATTAAATGCCTCTGCATGTTTCGAGCACTATGTGCTCATCAACAGGAGGTCAAAATTGTATTATACAGCATCTGGTATCTTCACACCTGTAGGTGGCCGTCCGGTGCACAGGCATTTAATAAACTTATTATAAAATAAGATTTTGTGCATAAAGTTGGTTAATTACTAGGATTACACTGAGATGCACGGTCAGCAAAACATCAAAATTATAAATTGTTTAGCTTGTAGTAGCTGCCGCTGGAAGCATCGAATATCTCCGTATGCTCACACAAACGTTGTATTATGAACATGGAAACAGATACATGACTATATCTAGGTGGACAACACAACAGATAAACGACAGGCTTAACAAATCAGACACAGGACCCTTTAAGGCCCAGTGGTTTCCTTATGTATAGCACCAGGCTTAACATTAAAAAATTCTTACATTCTGCCTATTCAGAGACTTTACGTATTTTAATGAATATCAGAACAGTCAGCGTTTTTTATATAGCATTAACTGATTGGCTCTTATAACACAGACGGAGTCTTTATCGTTACACCGTGCATTCTGTACGTTATTTAAGTAACACACCGACAAATGCACATTTATAATCTTACTTAAAACGCCCCTACATGTTTCGATCATACGATCATCCTCAGGGAGCATACTTTGTTCCTTGCTAAAGTTACAGTTTAAAACACTCAGTCATTTACTTCATTATATTAATGTGGTGGTGTGGCAGCATGTCGTGTGTATTGTCTGAGTCGCACGCTGTTCAGTTGAGACCGGCTGACAACGTGCACATCGACAGCAACAAATTCATACAATGAAGTAAATAACTGAGTGTTTTAAACTGTAACTTTAGCAACCAACAAAGTATGCTCCCTGAGCATTATCGTAAGATCGAAACATGTAGGAGCGTTTTAAGCGTTTTAATGTAAATTTTAGATTATTAAAGACTATATATGTGCATTTGTTGGTGTGTTACTCAAATAGAGACGGAGAGTGTTTACTGTGCGGTACGAGTTAAATCTGCAAATAAAATTAAAAATTTATATTCGTATATAAGGGTTTAAATGTCTGACTACAGTGCGATTCGCGTCGAAATACACGTGCTGTCTGTGAACAGAGTTGAGATAAATATTCGTTGTATCTCTTGAGGCAATACGGAACGTATATATTCTTATTCTGAATACCCTAAACGATACGAATTTAAACAAACGAAAACGTTTTAAAATATTCATATGGCTGGAAGTGTAGCAATGTTTACAGACGGGCACCTTTGGGTTCAAATCATAAAAACAAATTAACTTTCTTACAGTAGTAAAATATGAATCTTTATTCGTGTTATTAGCACATCTATACCACACGTGTGTTAATAACACCTCACCACAAACCAGACCATCTGCAGGCGCCTGTTTTCGGTATACGGAAATCACTGAAATATATATTTGGGTTCGAGCCAAACCAAAACTTACAAACACGATAAAATACAATAGGGATTAGATGAGATTGTACTGAAATTAACACCGAGACAATTTTTTAGAATTTAATTTATTGGTTAACTTAATTTATAGACTCTCGAAGCGAAGCAGACCGCAAGATGATATGCGGTTATACAAACTTTGAGAGAAGTCGACACAATGTTAAAAGCTGTTGTTAATTGACTAAATTAAATTCGTATATGCATGTCTTTTTAAAACATGTTCTAACCCCAGTACGCATAAGAATAGCTTCCATATCCACGAAATGCGACCCTCAAAGTCGTTCGGGTCACAACATGTACAACAATGTCAAAGGGCGACGAAACGTTCTTCCACAGTTGCATTTCACTGTCGTGAGAAACCTTCATTTGATTACGAAATACTAAAGTGAAGAGCCCAAATGCAACATTTGAAAATTACGTAGAAATAAGTGCGTACAGTTTGTCAGTTTCTGAACACTCTGTACATCTATTACTCATATGTGACTGAGAGGGTAGGACTGCAGTGTCGAAAACATGACTCTGCTCACAATATGCCAACACAAAGCACTACTGAAATTACAAGGAGCACTAAAGATAGATGGCTCCATGTATCGCAAGACGCTCCGCCCACTTCATTGTCACTATTTGCTTTCAGGAAGTATATAAAATGGAAACGTCAAACCGTAAAAATTAATGACATACACAGTAAAGAAAAATCGTCATCCAAATACATTTTAAATACCGTATTATAAATCTTATAATAAAACCAAATAGATGCACTAATTTCTCAAATTTATTTTCGGAATAAAACTCTACATGTTTCGGAGAGTTCCTCTGTCCATCATCAGGAGTTTTTTCACTGTACACACAGCAATGGTATATGTCATACAGGTTTGCTGACAGCTTGCGAGCTGTCAGCTGTCAGTGAAAAACTCCTGAAGATGGACAGAGGAATGTCCGAAACATGTAGAGTTTTATTCCAAAAATAAATTTGAGAGACTGGTGTATCTAGTTGGTTTTATTATAAGAATATATCACGATGAACGGGCATCTGAACGTCAAAAGCCGTTATTACAAATCTTTCCGAATATATTAAAGTTATAATCAAGTACTCAATACTTCCTTAATTTGCGGGTCTTAACAGAGGTTTGTACTAAAACCGCTTTCTTCCGGTGTACGGTGCCGTGTGGTTTGGTAAATAGGTACCATTTACCTGAAGACGGAGGCAGTAGGATCCTCCGAAACAGGTTGTATATATGAAAACTATCCACTAACAAATTTAATCAAAATCTGTTTATTCGTCCTCAGGTTGTCTGATACATACAGACGGACGGACACATGGACGGTCGAACAGAGGCAGCTGTTTTACCACACGGCGCCCCACAGTGATGTGAAGGCATCTAGAATTGTTTGGGTGGATGTAAACCGAATCGAACCTACCTACGAACACGCCCTTTGGCGGGCGAGTTCTCCCATTACAAGAATAGTTCGCTATCGCTCTATGGAAAGCTAAATAAACAGATGAAATGGGAGCATACTTAGCCCTTTGGGAGTGCGAAGCAGAGGAAGACCACTGTCAGAATGAGCCGATGTGTAAAGGGTTGGAACATCTACACAATGTGAAATAAAAAGTTCTACACAAGTAGAACACAATAAATACGGAGAATAAAAAAAAGGCCATACGACGGATAAAGATGATCAAAAGAGACATCCATCCAGAAGGCTGCACAAAGACGATGGATAGATGGATGGAATGAAAGAGCATGGATGGGGAAGCAAACAAATCGATAAAGGAGACAGATAGAAGGATAGGTCATAACATGAGGGATGCGGAGTGGAGGGTAGGGGCATGAATGTGTGCTTGTTATAAAGCAGAAACGCCAGATACGGAAACTGTTATTTGCTGTTCCATCCATATAACCCCCCATCCACATAGGCTATTATTTGTCCCTACAAAACCAATGCATATTTACCTACCCCTCAATCCACCCTCAGACAAGCGCGTAACTAAGCCTCTAAATTCTGGTAGCACAATGTGACAGTAACTACCATTGGCCTTCATGTGAAGCCACTTAAATCCAATACACAGTGAAACACCTAGCATTACTGCACGGAGCTAGCGGATGCAGCTGAGACGTACGCGGCGGAAAGGGACCTATGCGTTCGCAATTTGTCCACACACACGCGCAGAACCTGGCTCTATACTTCATAATTTGCTGACCGTCTTTACCAAGGAGATGACGCAATTCAACGTACGTCACGTATCCATCCACCTACTCTTCGTGCGTACAATTCAATTACGGGGTTCAGCGTTTCACAACACGGTACTCTGACCTGCTCTGAGCACCAGGCAGCATTCTTATATCCGTGTTCTTAACATTATTTGTGCAAGGCCATGTGTTTAGTCTTATATAAATCCGAACAAAACCGGGTAAGAAAAAGCGCCTGTTAGTTCGACTCGTGCAACTCGGATCTTAGTTGAATGGCGGGTGTGTACTTTGCCCGGTGGGTGGTTAAGTGGTTTGGGAGTCAGCAGGAGGATGGCTTTCAGGACCGTTTGTACTTGGTTTATCGTTGCTGTCAGTAAGTGAAGACTACAGACCGTCGAATGACTTGATGACAGTTAATGATGGCTAGGAAAGGGGGTGGTGGTTATAAAACTTGAAGTACATCCCCGGAACTACACGTGACGGCTTGAGAAAACCACGAAAAACGTGGGTCAGAACCTGCATCTCAGCCGAGACTCCTGAATACAAGTCAGAAAATGCTACCGTTGTGGTAACCTTGTTTGGTTCAGCGGTTGGGATGGTGGGTCGTTGAGTTTATGAGGTGGGTGGTTGAATCATTCGGTATTTCTGTGAGTGGATGGTCGGTTCAATGGTACGGTTGGTTGACGTATAACTAGATCGGTTTATTGATTGGTCATTCTTCAACTTTATGACACCGCAACCACCGCTGACGTTACACAGTGCTGGGTGGGACATGGCACGACGATTTAGGGGAACAAACCAGGAGGAACGAGGCAATAAATGACCGTGCGCTATATAAAAGTGACTATTAATCTGTAAGTTCACTACAGCGAGTAACGACATACAAAAAACACTGTCAGAACAGTTGGTCTCCCGGTGATGCCTCGAAACGTGAGCCCTATTGAGCCAGTCCGTTCGATATAGCCACTAAGCAGAAACGATATATGAGGAGAACTGCATACATCCCCTTCTGCTCACCAACACGAAAGGTAAAGTGCACGCCATGCTGGTATACACCGAAGATCAAAGGCGTTCTTGGTGGGTTTGCTAATTAAAATGCACGTTTCTTACTCACTGGCCAGTCAAGTGGCAGGCCAGAGATGAGGCCCCTCAACTTTACAAAGACCGACGCAGTGATAAAGTGCTACCAGGTAAGGGTCACTCTATATTGATGCATCAGCACGGAGCAATGATGGGATAATGCTTGCCGTCGTAAATCAGAAGAAATTTGCAGACAAAAGTGTTCCGGTTCCATTTCGACCATCAAGAACCTTATATCAAGTTACACTCGACTGAGCCGAAGACCCCGCTGTGTGAAGTTGACGCTTAATCTCGTCACAAAATGCCCGGCCGCCATTTTGCATGTATCTATATTAATATTCAGACCCAACGAAAATAATCTGAACTAACTGATGAAGTTTGCTGTGTAAAATACGGTTTACGTTCATGTCTTTAAAAATGGTTACAAAAGTGTAAAGTGAATTCAAACGTCTTTAGGGTAAATGTTTTCTATTACTTATTCCTCTTTCATACGAAATGCAGGGCCGAAAGAGGTTTTGGGTAGGCAACAATGGTAATGCGTGAAAGGCTGGAGAATGTACCTAGCAAGTGAGACAATTAAACGACAAGTGGCGTTGTAGGCAACTATGATCAGCAATCCTAATATAAAATTCAAGAAAATAAGTAATTAACCAAAGTTATTGTCAAGGTAAAGGTAAACTTCACCATACAGCAGACCATAAAGGACCAGAGGGCGAGCAGAGGTATAGCACTACTCTATCTTTAACCTCGGCGTTAGATGGGAGTTGGTGGTCAACGCCACGCCCCGGTCACTTTAACCCCGGGAAACACACCCGGTACCCACTGTACAGGAGGCTGAGTGGGGGCCCCACGGCCCGTGTAGACGGACGCGGAATAGCTAGCCCCCCAACGGGATTAGATCCCCGGATCGTCCAGCCCGTAGCGAGTCGCTATACCGACTGATCTATCCGGGCGCACCCAACGCTATTATGAAAACATAAAAATTACAAACCAAAATCACGAATATCCGTGCCATAGATATCAGAATAAACTTCTTCAGGTACTGAACTTCTTTCAGTGGTTGAAAGTTACGGCCTTCTCAACGACATCTTTCCATTTCCCTCGATCCTGGACGCAGGTTATCCAATTTTTAACCTTCATTTGGCAAATGTCCTGTTTGACGTTATCATTCCATCGGTACTTGGGTCATCCTAGCGATCTTTTGATTAGAGGATTCCGCTTAAATATCCTCTTAACTGTTCTGGTTTCTGGCATTCTTTGTCAGAATACATTATCAATAGTAATTTTTGTCCGACTCTATCAAATGATGTCAATTAGGAAAAATTCCGACGATCAGGCCTCCATAGTAGGCATTCGCTTCATTTGGACACTACAGTAGTTATATAAAAAAAAGTCACGATGATGTAAAAAGAATACGTTAAGTGGAATGTCAATTATTTGAACTGACAGTAATGCACATATGTCATACATCAACCGAAACTTAAGCGGTCATTTGTACTGGACAAAGGAGTAAATAGCGCAAGGATAAAACTGGTAGTTACTTTAACTGAGAAAACATATACAAATACAGCACGGCACATTCAGCGACAGTCACTTGTAACGACCAAGTCTATGAGCTTGTCAGGGTAAACTGATGTGAAAAGTGGGCGATTATTTATACCGAACAAACAATAATGGCAGTAGACCTGGAGGTAATCACGTGACACTTGCACGATAATTGTATTATAATGATAAAAAAAGAGACGGGGTCAAACCCTTACCTCGGCTGCCAGGTGTAAAAACGTAAGAAATTAGGGCAACTGGTCACAACACCGCAAGAACTCACCTGCAAACAAAAACAAAGGCTACAGATAAACAGCGAACAGCAAATATGTCACTCGTATTATGTGCGGTATTCGTGAGTTACCTATCTGAGATTTCGGGTTCTCAGGGCGGTAAGCATTAGGTTACGGAATTGTGAGACATGTCGTCAGGAAATGTGGCTTAGATGTAACGCCGTTTCGTATAAACCTGCTGCCACCATCCACAGGGCACAGAAGTACATTACGCTTCTACCTCTAAGATGTTCTTCCAACACGTTGGTACTTCTGTGCCACAATTGACGCTGTCACAACTGAGAACAGCACAATATTAACTTTTTTTTTATGTTTTGCTGACCGTGCATCTCAGTATAATCTTGGTAATTAACCAACTTAATGCACAAATTCTGCTTTATAATAAGTTTATTATATTCCTCTACATGTTTCGAACACTATGTGCTCATCATCAGGAGGTCAAAATTGTATTATACAGCATCTGGTATCGTCACACTTGTAGGTGACCGTTCCGTGAACAGGTCCTCTCTCAACCTGTGCACGGGACAGCAACCTACAGGTGTGACGATACCAGATGTTGTATAATACAATTTTGATCTCCTGATGATGAGTACATAGTGCTCGAAACATGTACAGACATATAATAAACTTATTATAAAACAAGAATTTGTGCATTAAGTTGGTTAATTACTAAGATAAGACACCAATATTAATATTCAATGCTGTTACAGCGTCCAAATTAAAACCCAGGTCACAATGCATTCAATTCTTAAACATAAAATTCAGATTAAGGTGACAAACGATACGTTGCCGTTTGTTGTTTGGCAGAGATACCAACGTTTCAGAAGAACCTGATTCTCTTATAACATGAACATGATGACAGGAGATTCTTCCGGTAAGTTAGTAACTCTACTGGACAGCAGGGCATCACATAACAAAACACTGTAAAAAAAGGTAAAGCAGTCCCGTTACAGGCCTGGAGTGGCCCAGAGGATTACAGGAAATTTAGGTTCCCAGATTTCTTGACAACGGCACAGGATGATGGTAGGTTGCCAGCCTTACGCACCGGCCGCCTTTACCCCCAGGAAATATTCCTAGTACTCATTTGTGTTAGAGGCTGAGTCGACCCCAGGGCCACAGTGCGATCGGAAGAATTTTATGTCAATGAAAATTCCACTGACACTAGCTAGGATCGAATCAGCGACCTTCCGATTTGCAGCACAGCACATTAACTAATATGCCCCAACAAAACACTGTAACTTCTACAAACCCAGGAGTCGATTTCAGAACGAAGACAATCGAGAATCTAATATCCGAATATGTACAGTTACAACGAAATGCCGTATATCCTGACCAAATACATTTTTTTTTCCTCCATGGCGCGACAGCCCCAAGTGGGCCAGGTCAGCCCGACGCAGAGATCTCTACGTGACGACACACAACAATCACAAGAGACAAACATCCACGTCCCCGGCGGGGTTCGAACTCTCAATCCCAGCAAGCGAGCGGCCGAAGACGACCAGCTATACACAAGTTTAAAACTAATTTACTTTTAAAAAAGATAGTTACTTTCAGATAATATATTATGCTAAAGATCATACGCGTGTTTTTAGATACAAATCACAGGCACAGCATACTCGTACATATGTACATTGCAGTTTATATGCACACCAGACAGACAAATTTTCACTTTTGTTCCTTTTTGGTTCGTTTCTTTCTACTCTTGTTTCCTCTACCATTGTTCTTGCTCTCGAGATAGTTTAGTCAGTAACTACAGTGATACGCCACGCATGGACAAACGAGGAATCGGAGTTCGAGTCCTGGTAGAGGCACGACACTTTTCTCCACAGCTCTCGCACCAATCCTGGCATCTATCCAACCGACCATCCAATAGACAACGGGGTGCTAAGCTTGAAATAAAGTGGTTGAGGTGTCGGTGTGATCACTCACATCCATTCAGAGCTGAGATAACAGACGGAGTCGTACCTCCACTCTCCCACTTACTTACTTAGTAACTCCACGGAGCAGAATCCTTCTTGAGAAGCTAACCGGTTCTCATCTAGTCAAGAAATTCCTCGCATTTTATGGAACCGGAAGGTTCATTACCGCATTTACAACAGCCCACCATCTGTCCCTCTGCTGAGCCAGTTCAATCCAGTCCATCCCCTCCATCCAACCTCTTAAGATCCATCTCACTCTTATCCTTCCACATACGCCTGGGTCTTCCAAGTGGTTTCTATCCCTCAGACTTCCCCACCACCTCATTCCTCTCGTTTTGATCACCCGAATAATATTTGGTGAGGAGTACAGATCATTAAGCTCTTCATTATGTAGTTTTCTCCACTCCTTTGTTACCTCGTCACTCATAGGCCCAAATATTGTCCCTCAGCGCCCTATTCTCAAACTCCCTCAGCCTACGCTCCTCCCTTAATGTCAGCGACCAAGTTTCACACCCATACAAAACACGAGGCAAAATTATAGTTCTGTATATATTAATCTTTAAATTTTTGGACAGCAAACTGGAAGACATAAGATTCTACACCGAATGACAGCATGCATTCTCTGACATAAAACGGCTCTTACTTTCTTCCTGAATAGAATTTGTATGCGTTAGGGTTGTGTCCTAATATTTGAAAAGTTCCACCCCGCCAAAGGAACTATTATAAAACTTTAAACTGTGACTTCGTCCTGCATTCTGATCTCGAGTCAAGACTACGTACTTAGTTTTATCAGCATTTACGTTTAGTCCACTTCTCCTTACTAGCAACTTAGAAAGCTTCTGTGTTTTCCTTTATAGCATCGATGTTTCCGCCCAATATACATCATCAGCATAAACCAAACGGTGATGTGTACCACTTACTTTCAAGCGATCTTGGTTTACCTGAACCCTACTAATGGCGTAATCTAAAGCAAATACTCTCATACACATCAGTATATATCGTGGTGTTTGGTTAACAAAGAGGCAAGGTTATGGCTGCTACATTTCAAGCTTTCGAGAAGGTGCAGTTATGCCTTCCCTCTTCTGTGATGTTGCGCGGCAGACGCTGTAGTTGGTTACCGACGTTTCGGCAACCGAAAATGCCCTGTAACGTCGGTAACCCGCTACAACCCTTACCCGGCCAGCATTACAGACGGACGAAGGCCTCAAATGTACGTTTATGTTTCCTTTTGCAGAAGTCACTATAGCGAATAAATTTCCCTGTAAAGATTCGCTTCCATTTCACAGGATGTTCCGTTGTTATTGTTCCGTATTTTGGAGGGGTCATGGTTCGACTCTCGGAAGAGATACCGACTGCGCTGACCTAAGCTTTCTGTGGCCTCCCTCCGTTCGTTCAAGCGATTGCGAGAGAAGTGCCTAGAACTGAGCCAGAGAGCTTCCTTCCACATCACTACCCATTCATTATTCACATTAATCAACCTACCACACTATTCAGTACAGCTTGTTAATTAAACAATAAACAGAATTGCCTCGCGCAAACTTGAAACATGTTCCAGCTGACAGAGCAATACGCCACGGTACGGGCCACCACGAACACTCCTTTTACTTTCTAAATCCAAATGCGAAGTACTTCTGCTTTGTATTGCTCACACAAACCGTAACGCCAAGACTTTTTCTAGTGTCTCACTCGGTTGTGTAATATTACGAAAGCGTAATGGATCGGTGGCTTCCTCATCGAGTACCCTCGCAGTGATACAAGGCAATAACAATCCAATCATGATGAAACTCGAGAACTGAACACCAGTTCTCATGGACTTAAGAATCATTCAATATATTACTGTGCTTCTCAAGGCGTCGCTTCAGCTTCAAGGTTGAACTTTTACGAGTTAACCAAAAAGTCTGTCGGCAGCGCCTCAGATGTGCAGTGCACCAACCGAGGGGCTACACTAAGGCCACGGAAACATGTCACACAGTTGGTAGCGTAAGGTTTTTCCCACTTTCTACTGCCGACCTATTGTTCTGTTACCAATCCCCAGGCGCTTGTCGACGCAGGTTATTATTACTGACAAAGTCCTGTGAAAAGAATGGATAGACGACTGAAGACAAATACAGATTATGGGAAAGGCTAACAGGTCGCAGGGGGTCGAACCATGGGACATTTTAGTGTAACCTCGCCACCAACCACTAATCATCCTAAGCAGCGCAGAATCAGTTTGCCATTATGCCGTTGATATGGAAACCAAACACAAACCGAACCCGTTAGTTACAAACAGAAGCAGGAGATGTCACTCATACAATGTAGGTTCTCGGTAGAATTATAGTGTCGACTTTTGCTGAAGAAAGGTTAAGTGTAGATTATTATTGTACTTAATTTATGGAAAAGGTTTTTTTTTTTTAACAGAAGCTTTCAAGTTGACAGCCCTCATATTCCGTGGAATCGTAATTTAAAGGTGTTCATCAATAAGTATAATATATAATAGTGACTTAACAAAACCATTAATGTGTGCAGACCGTAGCCAGAAATAAGAAATGTCAAATTTCTTTCTATATTTTCAAAAGTAAGTGTATGAAACAAGACTTCTTCGAAAAGGTGAAAGCTGCTAGATGGTTATAGCAATATTTCCAAATTTACAGTGCTGTGGGGGGGGGGTATGATTTAGTGTATTTTAAACAACAGGAAATGGGTTTAGGAAAAACGTCCTGTCTCCACTTTCAGGGTAGATGATGACTCAACAGTTTCCTCGGAACTGTTACTTATTTATGTACCAAAACTCATGGCGTCCCACCTAGAACGCAATAAACTGTATACTCACGGCCGCAAGATTTTCAAATCTCTCTTTCACACACACACACATTATATCAAACTAGGTCCGCCATCCGCTCACCGTCCCAAAACTATTAACCAGTCAGTCACTAATATAAATTTTTAATTACAAAATACCAGTTAAATTCAACGGGGAGTCATTACTGTTACATCCAAATTCTCCATCAAATTTCTTCCATTCATTTATCCATTACGTACCTTTATCACCTTCCCCTTTTTACGCTACAACAGAAATTTACTTTACGCCTTTTCTTACGACGGCACAGCTGCTACCAGTGTAACTGCGTAAAAACCACACTTTTCATAGAAACGACGCATAACGCCATCAACAGACAACCACTGGCCGTCTCTTGTTATAGTAATATATACGCTTCTACAAATCGTACCACCTGCGCCATGGTCTACGAAGTACAACAGAAGGGGAATTAAAGAGCACATAAGTGTAAAGAGAAAATGAACAATAATACTGTTAAGTTTGATAACACAAACTCGTATCTTTTTATCGCAGACTACTGCGCAGACATTAAAACCATCAGATTCGTAAAAATTGACCCACTCTCCTACACAAAAAAAGTCTCAAAAGGGCATGAATCCTTTCTGTCACTCGCCTTTCATAATAGCAAAATTCGACCGTTTCTTTCCATCAGTCTTTAGCTTAAAAATGAGCAAGACCAAGACAGTCATATCCTCTACCTAAAAGGGGATACAGCTTGAAGAAAAAGATGTCTACCTACAGTAATTAATTTGCCAATTTAATTAAAGCAATATGGTGCAGAATAAGATAGAGATAGCGTGCAAAATTCACGTAATATAGACGATATGGATTTAAAATTTTAATTTAGGACCTTCAAGGATAGACGCCTGTGACTAAAACAAAATAACAAATAATTCTAGGAAGAAATGATGACGCAAGTCGATTCCTGGCAGAAGCGACAATTTTTTTCTCTCCCAAATACCCAGGCAAGCTATGGAGCACTCCAGCCAACTGTGTAATGACTGCTGTGGATACATCCCCCAAGAAATACTGCGACAGAATATTGCAAATGAGCATGACCTTTGTTCTCTAATGCTCTCACTCCAACGCCTCTCAACCCCATGAGAAATGAGGTTCCACAATTACACAAAGCTTGCAAAATTACTTAGGCCTACTGCAGAACGTACAGGCAAGTGGGGGAGGCCATCTCCTCGTGACGGTTAGCAAGCTGTAACATGAAAACTTCTGACTGTATATCGAATAAATGTTAAATTTTAGAGTCTACTTTGCCTCCGTCCGCCATGAGCCCACGTTCGAATCGCACTGCTGGCTCCTCCCGGTCATCTACTAATTCTTTTCATAGAAATATCATGGTAACCACGTGACAAACTTCGCTAAGTGTTAGAGATTTTGGATGATTCATGTACGCAAAAGCAATTTGGAGAGGAATACAGAAGTAGAGAGGAGGAAAGAAGCCTAGAGCGACGTCATCCTATAGGAATCTAGGAATTCTTTCCGTGATTTCATTATAGGCCCACGTTCTCTCGAATCCAAAACTTTAGTAGCCAAAACCACTATAAAGAGAATATCAAGAAATTAGAAGATGTGTGGAAGAGAATCAAAATCATGCGAGTGGTGCCAGGTACAAATACAACACCCACCTTACTTAAGAGTATGGACCCAGATAGCTCAATCAGCATAGTGACTAGGAACCATTACGAACAAAGACGGACGGTCCAGGACGTGAATTTCGATTCAAGCAATGGGCCAGAAATTTTTCTCTTCTGCAGAGCAAGCTAGACCAACTGTGGGATCCACAAGACCTCCCAAACAATGGGTACCGGAAGATCTTTAACTAGAAGTGACGTGTGTAGCTGACCACTCATCTCTGTCTAGAACCGAGACTAAACACGCGCGCAGCTACACTGCATTTCGTAACACGCTTGCACGGAGTGGTGCTTAGTTACGCGTGCAGACAATTCTGCTTTCTATCCTTGCTCACAAAAAGAGAATTTCTGCTCATTCCTCAAACCTTTATTTAAGTGTGACAAAATGAAATTGAAAAGTTCACCAATTATGCCGCTAATGCGGCAGTTCATTAAGCCACGGCGAGAGGGGTGGGGGTGGGGGGTGGAGAGGGGTTCCAACGTGGTTCAGCAATCACTCCAGAGTAACAGTGGATCGATGTGTAGCAGCAGACAGAAGAATAACCGATGTAAGTGAGATTAATTGGGACCGACTGTAGAGTGGGTTCGGCGCACTTTACACTCCAACTGGTACTACAGTTTTTAAACCTCTCAAAGCTACGTACGAGGTATCTCACTAAAACAATGGAACGTCTGGTCCAGTGGACGCGTGAGATAATCAGTGGAAAGAAAAACCTCTCCAGTCGCCTGTAAACAGATAAAGCCGACCATTTGTAACTCTTCAACAATATAAATTATACCTGACCAAAGAAACACAGAATGTTCATAGAGCCCAATCAAATATATTCAAACAATCCAGTCTCCGTGGCTACACAGGTCATTTCTGCACCCTGTATTCCGAGTTGACGAACCTTGCAAACTGGTATCTTCATGGCGGTGTACTTGAAGGATACTTTCTTGTGGGAAACAATGCGATGTCATATTCCGCATGAACGAATTATTCGATACGAATCAGGATCCAAGAGTGTGCCTGGACTTCGGAAAACGAATCAGCCCCTCGCAAGGCCTCTAGCCACATGAGATAAAGCAGACATAGGAAAACACCGATGTACATCCAACTACGTCCAGGATTCGAACCCATAACCCCAGTTTTTGATTGGTGCAAAACAAGGCAAGACACGTCTTGGTCCGTTGAACAACTTCAAAACATTCTTCAATACTACGTGATCTCAATCAGATTTATTTTTTTCGCTTAACAAACTCATTCGCCTGCTCGTCTGAGACGAATGAAGAATCAAGATGGAGAGGCGCAGAAAGCCTTCGAATTGGTTCCAGTGAATCTCCGGTCTTCAGTAAAATGCCATCGTATTGTTGACTGAATGGACTGTTCGGAAGCTGCCGTTTTATTCTCAAGGGCTCCATAAATTTACGAAATTTTAAAGATTTAACTTATCATTAAGTATATCAGAATGAACGAATCGTGCTTACACAGTACTATTATCATAATAAATAATGCAATTTAATCTCGATTCATTCACCTCAACAATGTATAGTATCGGACACCACCAATATGCTGTAAAACTCTCAACAATTGTCCAGATTTGTGAAACTTTTCAGAAGGAACAAACAGGTTTGCACATAAGTCCGGTCAACAAAAACGAGAAACTATTAATTAAATATTTTGTGGCAGACGTATCCGTTGTTTTTAACTATTTCTCTCTTTGATTATTCCTGTACAGGTACTGGTCACTATCTGAACAGTAAATTATATATACTTTATGAACATTATATATATGTATATACATGTTACGTGACAGTAAGCAGGTTGGTTAAAACACCGATTAGAACAACGAGGGGAGACGCGGTTTTTGGAGACGTGTTTGGAAAGCAGAATTTTAATTGGTGAAGTCAACAAACATTGTTGATATCTGTCTAGGTTTTGGAAGTCTATAGGATGATAGTACACACCACAACACCAAAAATTGTGAGGCGATACTCAGACATCGACTAAAGAGAGATAATCGTGAATTTACCCTTACAACCATATTCACCGTCAAGTAATTTGCAGCGGTGACGAAAGCGTGCAACCATACACAATTCTGAGCAAGAGCAGTTGTTACACAGTACATACACAAATCATTAAACCAATCTCGCCGCTTAGGAATAGGAAATTAGTCACGCGCAGAAGCGTCTTGTTTACAAAATGAAGTATAAATTACGAAAACATGATCTGTTATGCAACATAACACGTCAAGACATTCTTTGTGCCTCTGCACAATGTCCACGACACGCTCGTCAGTAGCTCTGTGGACATGAATGCATCTGTGTCCGCCAAGTTGCCACTCTCCTTTAGGATAATTCATATTGACTGGATGCCAGAAGCTACTTGCTTATGCGTGTAACAGCTCACCAAGCACAGCCACCAAAACTCATACGTCGTATTTGTTAAACTGTTCTTACAACCCGTTTTGTCTTCACATGGGCAGGTGTGGCAATTCGTTGCTTTTGTTTTGCGATTCGCAGCACATCAACACTGGCCGTTTTCTATCATAAATTATTAATTTATACAAGCAATTACGTTCGCATGACGGTAAGACCGCGTTCTTGTGCGACGTTTCGGAGGGACGCAGTGCACTTATCATCAGAGCTGTAGTGAATATTTATTACGGAGGCAGTAAACTGGTAACTTTCTGCCAAACATGATGCCTACATCTTCAGGTTCGAAATGCGCCCTACAGTGGAGACAATATGATCACTCGGAATGTTGGCAACCCCACATGAAAGGATCACACCACTGACGCGCACAGTGTTGATTTATTTCTAGCCCTTTCTGGCCTCGCCATATACAGTACAGCACTTTTTTAGAAGGCAGACTTTACAGCTACGTTCAGTAAGTTTTTGTACTGGAAGTATTTTCTTTAAACTCTCTCAAGAAAGTCGACAGTAATTTAAGAGCCTCAGAGGGCTATTAGTTGCCTAACGAATCCACAGTGTAAATATTCCTCCCACTGACCTGAACACGTAAATACAGCCCGCGTGCAAACAGTCCTAGTCTGTACCAATTAGCAAAGTGGAAAAAACGCTCAAGGGACAGATGTGGAAATCTTGGCGTACACTGATGGAAAAAATAATGACAACTTATCAGGCTCAAAGAAAGGAAACTTCATGTCATTTATATCCGCCATATTTTTCACGACGTCAACCGTATTTACAGGTAAACTTAGAATTGTCTTTATTCGTTGACTTGTATCTGAGAGTTGCACCGTTTCATACACCTGTTTCATGCTGTTATGTGATTCACTTTCTCAACAATACGAATGCAAGACCGGGCTTAGATTCCATGCTGGGCAAGATATTTTTGTTTTCCAAAACGTCCAAGCAGGCAGTAGAGTCCACCCCGCCTCCTACCCAACAAGTAAAACGGATTCTATCCCCGGGTACGAAGCGGCTGGGGAATAAAGCTACCCACTCACGTGCATTTTGCGCCGACTTTAAAAATGAGTGGGCTTTAACTCTATTCCCCCTTCATACCCCCACGACGTACACTACAAACGGACAACTTCATATGACTGCGAAAAGCCAGAATCCCCGGGTATGTAGGTAAAATGACTACTGGCTGGATGGTCATGGCTCGATTCCACTCTGTCCAGATGGACCCTGGGGCCACATCCAGCCTCTTATCAAATGGGTAAAGGGGGATTTCCTCTGGGAGCCTACAGCTGACTACGCAATCAAAATAAGTGCTATCGGATAAAATAACTCAAACGGGAACACTTCGTAATTGCATTCGGAAGACATCGGCTTCGAATTTCCGCTGGGACACAAAGGGTCCTGCTGGAGGATTTTCGAGTTTTCTTCAGTCTCTCTAGGCAAGTGACGGGACAGCACTTCTAACTGGCCGTGACTGCTTCCAATCACCCTTGTTCTATTCCTTGTTCAATCATCTGACGCTTTATAGACAGCTGATAATTCATTATATAAGCCATCAATGTATTAATCAAAACAAGCAAATGTCCAGTTAGGAATACGTAGAGCTGTACCTTCACGCCTCACGTAGCTCACGGCTACATGGTGTGGGCTGATGCACAGAGAAAAAGTCACCTTCACCATTATTTCCAATGTTCGGTTAATTTCACAGCGAAATGAAATTTAAGTATATTAACTCAGATTCAACAGATAATTCAGCGAGGTCCCTACTGATACATAATTTCATCATTTCCCTTCAAATGATGGATAGGTAAACTTGAGGAGGGAAAGACTTGCACGCCATCACTTTTTGCACTTAGTACAGGGAGTTAAAAAAACAGATGGGAGGGGGTTGACGCACTGCAAGGGACCTTGGCCGCGGGTCTTAGAACAGGGGGCCGATTAAGAGTCGCATTCTGTCATTAAGGTTAAAGTGGCATTATGCTGTGTGTGTGCATGCTTGCGTGCACGCTGTAGATTGACGGCTATTTAAAGATGCCTAGCAAGTTCCGGGTCGCTGAAGGTAAAGTTCACACTGTGTTGCAGTTCACAGTGTGCAGTAACAAGTTCCACAGCAGTTCGTTATTGACTGCCTTGTAAACAGTAAGTTTCAGAACAACAGTAACCCACCCCCCCCCCCAGGTCAAAAACAGTAACCACAAGATGCTGCACACCATATAATTCATACAAGATTACTGACATACATCTGATATAACTGATTCAGTAAACAACAGAGTGCGCTAAGAGCAGAAAGGAAGTATCATCGATCGTATCATCTACTTTTCTTAGAACAATTACCCGTCCCACGTACACCCCACCGTAGCCTTTGCTAGCGTTATGCGTTTTGGGCTGGTTTATAGGAAAGAGGGGGCAGGAGCGAAACACGACATAATTTATTGACACAAAAATTCCAGGCATGTGTATGGCCTTTCTAGAGCCACCGTCTACCTCTGCCACAGTTGCTGTTCTCCCTTCCTGTCCCTCAAGGTTTATTCTTCTACTCTGAATATGTAAGCGACAGGCTCCGACAGACTGCTCCAAAACTCTGGTACCTGTCAATCCTCCAGAAGGCGCCCACTCGAATAATTACGACAACAGTTCAGCCACCTCATTGCAAGAGTGTGTGGACTATTTCCTCCCGCTGTTACTACAATAAAACGGTTCGCCGCTCTCACAACAAAAGTCCAATATTAGGCAATCTCCTGAACCGATATCCACCCACAGCGTAGTTATTTTAACTGACACAAAGCGGCATTCACTTCACGTCGGGTCGCTGGTGCTATATGCCAAGCCCATTCACCGGATCGTTGCCACTCTACTTATCGGAGACAGTGCTAGGTCCGTGTGAGCCATTCGCAGATGTTAAGCGGTTTATGTGTGATGCACACACCGAACAGTTCCTACAGCGAGTACTGCCGAACGTTCATGTGGAAAATTCCCTCGTCCGCTTGTTCCACATTTGACAACAATTCTAAATAAGTGCAAAGGTTTCGAGCATCAGGATCCCTTTTACAGAGTGACAAAACTGGCAGAAGTTACATGCTAAATGAGAGAAATAAGAGCCAAACAAAATTAGCATTACACTGGACACATTTCCAAGAAAATCTTCGGTTGCCACACGTGTTCGTCACCGACAAGAAAAGCAGTAAATAGGTCAATACATCGTAAGTAATCTCACCTTACATATCTGCATTTTGTACGCACTGTTGCATCCTACATGCTCTGTCAATAGCATCTCTCTCCCTTCCCTGCTGTACCACCTAAACTGAGTCTGTATGCATAAAGGAAAGAAATAAAATCCTCGTATCCAAAGCTCCACATATCTTAGAGAAGGCTGTGTATGGAAGTGAGGAATAAGCTTCACGGACCAGCCGTCTTGACCCCATACGCAGCTGTCAGTAGATATCTGACGAAAGGTTTTGAGGGCTCCACAGGTAAAGCGAACAAAACATTCCCTAAGCCAACAGGGAATCAAAGCCGTATTTTACCACTTACTCGCCAAGGTTCCCAATTCAGTCAATGCAAGACGTTTCTAAGGAACTGCACACCACCGTTCATTCGTTGAGTTTACCTGGTAGCAAATAAGAAGGAAAACGATAATGAATCGCGCATAGGTAAGGATTTGGGAATAGGCAATGGCGACGCCATTTAAGGAAAATATTCTTTTACTTAACTACAGACATAGAGGAAAGTTACGGTCGGTATTAAACGTCATAGTTCAGCGGTCAATCGTCGGCGCGACAATGGAGAGCCGGGCTAAACCTTGCGGTAGTCGAGGTGGGATTTTTGGTGAGCAAAGTCGTAGTGGGGCAAGTTTTCGCTCCCTACTCTATGGTACTCATCTCCAATTACAATCATACTCTTTACTCATCTATTATGGGACTGGGATAGCATCGCAGGTACAGCGACTCACTACGGGCTGGACTGTCTGGGTTTCGAACCCCGGTGGAGGCAAGAGATATTCTCTTCTCAATATCTGCCCAGACTCTCGCTGGGTTTCACACAGCCTCCTCTACTACGGATACCCAACCTCTTTCGTGGGAGTATAGAGGCCAGAGCGTGTATCAACCACCCACCCTCTTCTAGTGACGGGGTTGAAAACGGGTACAGCTTTATATGTACCTCCCCTCCGTGCCAGGAACCGCGGTGGCACAGTGGTTAACGTGCTGTACTACATATCGGAAGGTCGCTGGTTCGATCCCAGATGGTGTCATTGGAATTTTTCTTTGACATAATCCTTCCGATCGCACTATGGTCCTGGGATCGATTCAGCCTGTAACAGAAATGAGTACCAGGAGCATTTCCTGGGGATAAGGGTGGCCGGTGCGTAAGGCTGACAACCTTACCACCATCCTGTGCCGTTGTCATATAATCTAGGAACCTTAACGTCCTGGGACCCTCTGGGTCACTCCAGGCCTGTAATGGGATTGTTTTTACCCGTCTGTGCCTACATGGTACCTTACGAGGCGACCTTTACCTTTTCTAATATATTATCAAGGAATGGCATAGTAGGACCAATGAATACTACAGCAACAACACATCGCTGATCGTCCCACTCCTAAACTATATACAAACAAATAAATATTCCCAGCGAAAGGCAGATTAAATAAGCAAAGACTATGCAAATGATTAAAACGATTCACTCATTCAGAAGTTAATTCTGAATCGGAAAAAAAGCCAAACCACAGAAACCAAGCTGAAGGAAACAGCATGTATAAGCAGTAACAAACATTAAGAGATATACTGGTAATTCTAGTATGCCAGGGTCTGCTACAGTGTTCGATCACCATACCCTATAAATGCAAGAGGGCTCCGTACACACTTAGGGTATTAAAATTTCAGACACTAAAACCTCGCCAGGAATATTCTGTAACAAGTCTAAGTACAAGTTAAGACCAGAGCTAAACCTTTCCCTGGCGCATCATTCTAACAGCACAGTCTGTGGCGATCTGCTGGACCCTGCGCCGCAAATCGGATTCCTGATGCTCTAATTAAAACCGAGAGACTTCGGACAAACCGTCTCCATGGGGACCAACGACAGACCGATTTGTAAATTTGTAACACAGTGGAAAGTTTACCACAAGCAAAGGGGATTTTGTGATCTAAAGCGCACACAACAAGGCGGACGTCTTGAAGCCCTCAGCGGCAGAAACCAACAGCATCAAATTTACCTTGTGTTCTGCCTCGACAGGCAAACCCGCAATTACAGTGCAGGTCACAAAATGTAAGACGGTGGAAGAGGGAAAGGAAAAGACGCTGAAAAATACCAAAAAATGACACAAAGGAAAAGAAGCGACAATCAAAAGGAGGAAACAAATTTAAAGTAAGGAGCAGTACAGAAAAAGCTGAAGTAGAGACAAGAGAAGAGGTAAACGAGGTGTGGGGAAAGAATGAAAAAGGACGTAAAAACACATAAAACAAGGGAGTGAAGAATAAAAAGGATACATAACCGTCGTACATTACAATTAATTCGACGTTATGCCGTGTTGTCTGGTAAATGCGCTCAGAAGATTCAGAAAAACCTTCTGACCACACCCGCCCCTTCCCATTCATGTCACCCCCCCAAAAAAAACAACAAACATACACGAAACACGCACTACCTCAAAAAAACACATAAAAAAAAGCAACATACCTAAAAAAAAAACAAAAC
>Ga0123352_10001602_pt1 | contig 30386 bp, 16 predicted proteins | sample TergutLab28metaG_FD_89700 | JGI IMG/M metagenome (GOLD analysis project Ga0123352, IMG submission 89700) | Labiotermes labralis P1 segment gut microbial communities from Petit-Saut dam, French Guiana - Lab288 P1 | ecosystem: Host-associated > Arthropoda: Insects > Digestive system > Gut ...
TGACATAAAATCCTTCCGATCGCACTATGGCTCTGAGGTCGACTCAGCCTCTAAGAGAAATGAGTACCAGGAGCATTTCCTGGGGGTAAAGGCGGCCGGTGCGTAAGGCTGACAACCTACCACCATCCTGTGCCGTTGTCACGAAATCTGGGGACCTTAACTTCCTGGAACCCAATGGGCCTGTCCAGCCCTGTAATGGGACTGCTTTTTTTACACAAGGGGCTTATTTTTTAATGTGGTACATAACAATAAGCGCACCTGATAAAGTACGAAACAGATATTGGCTGCTTTCATAAATTACAAGTAGACAGGCTTTGATTGTATAAGAATATCTAACGAAACAAAAAGACAAAGACGTAAAACCAGAGCACTAGAAACTAGTTTTGTGACAGCAGCGTCTAAATCCTCAGGTCTTGAAAGTAATGAGAATGGAAGCGTACGAAGGAAATTGAAAATACTTTCTGTCAGTACAATAACAATATCAATAAAGTAGACTGGGAGATAGATAAGCAGCGGTGGATTTTGTGAATCCTTTTCCATAAAGGCTTCCATTATAGCACCTGGAAGATGCAGACACACAGCCGTTTGTTACGCTTTTCTTTGTCTATTCAAAGGGGCTAATATTGACACGATAACATCATTGTTTTCCTCATAATTACAGGAGTCAATAAAATATATAAGAAGATTGTAGAAACTTGATTTATTTGTGAAACTTTAATATTTAAAACCGTACTATAGGCCTGAATTTTAATCGGCAAGTACTGGGGAAGCATTAAAAGGAACTGAACTTAATAAATACTACTGTTATTAAACTTAACACACTTTATGTCTAACCCACTTGAAGTGCCTGAGTTGTCAATAAACAAAAAAGACATTGCAAGGAAAACAGAAACCAATTTTAACTTTGTGAATATAACAGAGATATTTTAACATGTAAATAGGTTTAAAATGCAAATACGTTGATACCCACCAGATATGTTACACTTGTGAGACACTATAAGCTTCCTCGTGGACAAATTATGCCTGTAGGGAATTGTATTAAGAAGCACAGTGCTAGTCGTTCTAATAACTACACGTCTAGCAGAATGTTTTAAAAGTATGTACATTTAAAATTGTGAAAGTACAGAGGGTGTTTATGCGACACCACCTAATTTAGGAGAGTGAAAATTTTGGAACCAGAACTATAAGAAGCACTTTCGAAAAGGCACAGCGCATTCCCTGACATGGATCCTTTGAGTCAATTAAATGTATCGTAAGCAATTTTTACAAAAAGAAATGCCGCATTTTCTTGTGCTGCAATTAAAAATAAATCGACCACTTAGGAAGTATGTGATGCCTCAATAAACATTCTGTCTTTGTGCAATCCTGCATTTTCTATTCTTTTTCATAAGAACCAGGCGCTAGACCTTTTCTGAGCTAAAGGAACCAATTCTAGACACTGACAAATTATTTAAATTTAAAGTAGATTCAAAGTATAAGCTTCAATGCGCGACTAGGCCTCCCAAGCATTCTTGTCATTTCACATATTTCTATTACAAGTACATACGCTTTTCTCTATCCCACGCATGCTGCATATGTCGCTCAAAGTAATTCTTTAATTGTTGAAATAATATTTTCTGAAGGATAAAAATAAATAAACCTCATAAAATCACCTACGAACATGATCGTTAATATTACGTAAAGAAGGAAGGAAGGCAGAAAACGGTTCGGAAGTAGATCTTTTCAGTTTATTCTGAAATATGTAAAATGAACAGTGATAGACTTATGAAAATATTATGTGAGTGTTATTTGTAGTCTGTTTATGCATACCATTAGTAAACCAGAGTAAACATACAGCAATGAATTCCTGGATGAGAGCGGTATATATCGAATCGGAAATAAAGTGGAGGCACAGCGGTCTTACCATAAGGTACTACACTGGTACATACCTGATGAAATTAAGGGAAACTCCGAAATGTTATGGTAAGTCATCTCGTTCAGAAAAAAGCAATCAAGACGATAATGACTGTGAAAAATCCCACTGACAGTGAAACTTAAGGATCCACGCAAGTTTTTTTTTTCCTGCAAGGCAAGGCGCCGAAGTAAATTCACGCCATTCCGACAGAAACATTAGGGGAACATGCACCATCGTATGCCACCATCAAAAACTGGGTGGCCCAGTTTAAACGTTGTGATTTTTCCACCTGTGTTGCGCCTCGTCCTGAACGACACAAAACAGGGACCAACCCGTAGATTATTGATTAAATTCACGAGATAATCTTGGAAGACCGCCGGATTTCGGCTAAATCAAAAGCTGAACACCTGGGCGTCACACGTGAGCGGGTTGGTCCATCATTCATGAAGATTTGGACATGCGGAAGCTCTCCGCGAAATGGGTCCCGAAATGCCTGAACCCGAATAAAGAAAACGTCAACGGTACAAGTCGTCTGAGCAACTTTTGGAATTTTTCGGCGCAATTATATCACTATGATCCAGAGACAAAGGAACAAACAATGGAGTGGAGGCATAGCGGCCCACCTCACCCAAAACAATTCCGAGTGCTAAAATCCACTGGAAATATTCTAGGGACCAAGATATCATCCTCCTCATTGATTATCTACCAAAGGGCCAAACTATCAACGCGGAGTATTACTCGTCTCTGCTGGTGCAATTGAAGGACATTTTGAAGGAAAAACGCCTGCCGAGGGAAGGTTACCAAAGGGGTCTTGTTCTTGCACGAAAATTCCCTAGCTCACCAGGCACTTGTAACCCAGAAGAAACTGGCCTACCTGGGCTTGCAAAATCTTGATCACCCACCCTATTCTCCGGATCTGGCCCCGTCGGACTACCACCTGTTCCCTGGACTGAAAAAAAAAACAATTGAAAGGTAGCCATTTTTCGTCCGACGCGGAGGTCATTGCTGCCGCGGAGACCAGGTTGGACGGACAATATTCTCAATTTTTTTGAGTGGCTTGCAAACGTTAGAGCAACGGGCTAAGAAATGTATTGAGCTTCGTGGGGAGTAGTTTGAATAAATCCCGAGTTTGGTAATTGTAGCTTGTTTGTTTCCTGGTCGGGCTAAGGACTTATCAGCACCACTCGTATATAAGTGCGCATCCATAATGTTTCGATGGTAAAGAGGGAAGGGAGGGTTACTGACCTTAAGGATACCTCGGTCGGTACTCGAAATCTGAACCTCGAGTATTTGAGACAGTAGCTTGATAAAATGTTTATAGGATAGAATAGAATTATTAGAATTGTTGTGCATGGGATTCTTTTGAGTATATGGAAACTACACAAACAAATAAAAATTACATACATCAAGAATTATGGCCATATTAAATTCTAGGAACCTCTGCTTCATTCGTTCAGAATGTTTGTCCTCCATTTTGCTGCCTAAGAATATAAATATTAAAAGATACGAATTGTAAAAAATTCCATTCGTTTCTATGGTTTTGAAAATTTATATATAGACTGAGATTTTTCGAGGAAAAGAAATTGATGACAGCTCGCGTCTCGATGTTGTTGAAACCGCGTGTGTCCCTGACATGCTTCCGAGCTTCTTTCCTTCCTGTTCGGGCTAAGGACTTATCAGCACACCGGTAAATTTCTCAAGAAGGTATTTGAATCCAAGAAGGAGGAAGTTTGCACGATTTAGGTGGGGAAACATTGAATAAAAAACAATTTTGGAAGACCTGAAACACACACACACACGCAACCACACACATAGGCACGCACACACACACACACACGCACACACAAATATGCGAGGGTGTGGTTAAAATGATTCTTAAAGCTAGGAAGGCAGGCGTAGAATAGATGGAACTGGCGGGATTTTGTCAATGTGGCAATGAACTTTATTCCACAAAATACCTGGAGAAGGTGAGAAAGTATTTACTACTAAAGAATAATTTTACTGCGTGGAGATAATTACATGATTTATGAACAGGCAAAATCGTATATTGAATCAGTCGGTTACTATATGTGCAGCCCTTGTACAAGAGATCACTTAAGAGCGAAATTGCCTTACAAACTGTGCGACAATTTCCACAGCCACACTTATCACAGCAGCCAAATATCTGGAATATCTCTTCATAAACGATTTATATCCACACATCAAATGCTGCTACGTTGTCTCCGACAGCATGTTTTCTCACTACTCTATCGCTTATATTATTGTCTTTATGTGGTCAGGAATTTCGACATGGGAGAAATACCTAGTGGCATAGTGTTTACACTTAGATTTGCGAAAACAAGTCACTTTATTCAAACATTGACAGGAGGGAAACACGGATGTCCATAATGTTGACTTAACGTACATAAAGTCAGGAGGTAAGAAAGTAGACTATAAACCATTATATGTCTGAAGTCAGAGAAGAGTGGTGCATTCTCGTGCGGAGGGGAGTGAGCTATCATATTGCAATAAAATGCGGGGATCATCTGGATTTGGATCTAAATAAGAACTCTATGCCATTGAGGCACTTAGGTTAACAAGGAAGTTGACCAGCATAAGATGTCTGATGCAGTAAATGACGTAATTCTTACCTATTGAAAGATATGGAACTGACACTTTAACATAACCTGACGTTTATTGGACCGTGCATCATTGTGATAACTGAAGAATAAAAAACCAACTAGATGCCACTTGTTATTTTATTGTACTTCTTGTAGGCTCAAGCCTGAAGCCTGCAACACGGATACCACCCCAACCCAGTCGTGCTTGAGCCTGCAACTTCGACACCACTCCAGCCTAACTGCACCTAACCTCCAACATACAGCAAACCAAGAACGATGCGACCAATGTGGTAATCAACATCATAGTCACGAGCTCCTGATGATGGGCATAGTAATGCCCGAAACATGTTGAGCCTACAAGAAGTACAATAAAATAAGTGACATCTAGTTGGTTTTTTATTCTTCAGTTAACATTAACATAAATTTTCTTGGGATAGAAAGTGCTGTTAAGGCTGTTGTGGAAAATATCTCGCTATACATTTGAAGTTTTTATTATTCTTGCTGAGAAAACTACGACAGATGTACATATAAACCCTGCGGTATACACAGTCTGCCATGTAATTTTGAAGGACACATTCTTGTTAGAGTTGTACAACCATCCGCATTAGAATTCAGAAACACACTGAATTGTGGGATGCTGCCATCTGGCAAATCATTCATAAGTCATGAGACAAATCGGTAGCAGTCGCATGTCATCACACTGCGGTACATTCGACCGCGGGTGTGCCAACATTTTCCCCAACCTTATGTACCTCCATTGGAGCCAACGCACACACATAAACGTCACGCTACATCTAGTACTTGTGTCAATAATTTTGTTACTGTTTTAGATTTCTTTTATCTCGCTGTTTCAGGAATAAAATTTCGTAGTTTTATTAATAAAGAGTGTACTAAAAATTTATTATTTAAATGTGACTTTAAAGTTAAAATAACATCATGTTTCAAGCAGCTTTCTTTCTGGGAAGAGTGTAACTGTATAGGCCTAGAAATTGTATTGGTATTTTAGGGGCATTTAATTTTAAAATCGGTTTTGGAAATTCACATCGTACCTAAATTAATCTCGTTTTAGTTACAGACAAAAAAGTTTAAGCTAAATCGTATACTATATTTTCCACTACATAAACGTTTAATGAAATGTTGTAAAAGCTTACACAGTGTACTGCGTTTTCTATAATTTGTTTATTATAATTATCACTAATATGACATGAAAGCTAGCAAATGCTAATTAAATGATTGGAAACGCTTATTTAATTTAAATTTTCAATTTACATGCAATAATTCACAATAAAATTTATAGTTTTACTGAACAAATGAGATGTGAAGTTTTAAGAAGTTATATGTAACCAAAACTTGTAATTAATATTAAGCAAGTTTTTCTTTTCTGTGTGGAAAGACGGATATACCAATCTGACCGTGTGACTTTTCTCCTAATTACTCGTGAAAAGCGGCAGTAATGTGACAAAACAGTACGAAACTCAAACCGCAATATTTCATTGTGTTACTGTACGTTTCCGCTTGCTGCCGTATCCTGCATCGACATGTCGGCCATGTGACAGCCCCAGTACAGAATAACAACGGCCACGCTGAATGCAAGATACCTAAACGTGGAGCGGATGGAAGAAGTGTTTGACAAGAGGCCACTGTTTTTTAAATGGATTCTTTACACTGTGTACACCTACAACATGAGATTCATGCGAAATATTTCGTCTTTCAATTAATGAAGACAAATATTTAATCGTCAGAGCTAGGAAGTTTTGTATTGGTATAGGCCACAAGTGCATATTTGCATTTTGAACAGAACACTGTAATTTAATATTTATGTATTTTACAATGATGATAGATTTGAAGTTATATTTAGAAAAGTTGGCGTTGCTTATATTCGTGCCATAAGAAAGACTACGCAAAGAAAAGGACTACTGAATTTTGTTTGTTTATGATTCCAGTTACACTTGCCACATTCCTTGCAACATCTAACTTCTGCTTGTCAGTAATTATGATTAGTCAATGTTCTCATTACAAGACGGTGGGTATGCAGGTTCTGTTATTGAGAGTCTTGATACTGTGTTCCCTATAGGGGGACACCAACCTTTCGCTAGGACTTGCTGTCTCCATTACTTCATCCTGAAGACGGACGGGAGGGTTTCAAATTTTCTATTCACTGCAAGTCTACACCTTGTCAAAGTGCGTAAGACTGTAGGATGATTATACGCAGCAATTATAGTGTAATTCTCATATAGACTCATCAACCTCCAAACCGTAAGTTCCTTTGGTGTAGATTTCTGGTATCTAAATTCCTTCTGTTGCAGTCCACTAGTGTAATATTTTTCACCATACAAATCCAAGATATTTTGATGTAATAAATAGAACTAATGCAGTAACACAAGATGTCACATACTGGTCGATGCCAGTTTCTCTACTGTCTCAAAACGGTCCAAATAATCCATGTATAATCAAGTTACGTAAAGACTTCCATTTTACCTGCATATTAAATGACTTTTCATCACAAATTTTACTTCGTAACTTGTTCTTCACGTTAATGATAAAAATGTTCTATGAAATCTTGAACTTACCAAAACAGTCTAGAGAAGTTTCCTTTTGGCAGCCGTGCTGAAAATAAAGCAATCTCGCCAAAGAATTTAAAGTGCTTGGAAACAGATATTTTTGACGTGATTTCGACAAGTGTAATGCCCTCTGTTACTTACTGTGCCCGTAAAATGTTTGTTATAAATTCATACAATCTTTCCACCATTTATGTCAGCCTTAATAATTTCAATTTTCCTTAATAGGTCCAATTGGAAATGCTGTGCTGTTTATAAAAGTTACGTGCTCAATTAAACAGGCTTTAATTGTGTTGTATTCTTGTGCTACGGGTATTTTCTTTGCGAAATGATTACAAACATGACCCCCGCGGATGAGCCACTTTCTATAAATTGTAATGTCTTCAGTGGCATGCCTAATTGCGCAACGTATCATTTACTGCGGGCATTTTACTTGCAAATATCATGTGAGATTAAAGTTTCTGACAGAAGTGTTAACGAAGATGCAAGAAGTTTAGGATCTTACATTTAGTAGACAAGTAAACACTTGCTCACTTTTCTGTGAAGCGCAGTGCCGCGATTTTCAGACTTAGGCATTCCAAAAGAGCAAATGTTCTCTTTTTGTAAGCCATCAAATTAAAGCATCCTTTACAAATAAATTCTGAATGAGTCTGTCCCTTTCTTACATTTTGTGACGAAAAACTTAAGTTGAGAAATATCAATCCTGATTTCGTCGCTAAAAGTCAACTTACCTTAACTCGATAACCCACTTTCACAAACGAAGGTCTGAGGATTGAGCAATGGTTTTCAATTTATTACTATTATTATACAGTACAAACTAGCGGAATGCATATTTCCTAAATTAATATTTTAATATTTAATTTTTTGTCTTCTACATTTTTCATTCACATATTACAGTCCATTAATTTGCAAGGTTACCAGTATACACAAACACGCCAGTGCGAGAATATATTTCGAGAGCACCTATACTATACACGATCTCACCAAACATATAACGAAGAGAAACGTAAGGGAACATAAAAAATGTGGAATTTACGAACTCACATGCAACACATGTAAATTATCATAAGTCGAACAGACTAACCGTAGCTTCAAATGAAGATACCAAGAACACATAAGGTACATAAAACAAAATGACCCTCAATCCGCATATGCTGTACATATTCTCAACTACAATCCTGTATATGGACCCAATAATAACACCATGTCCCTCCTAAAACAAGTCAATAAAACGTCACTATTAATTTCTTATGAACAATTTTATAACCAATCACACTGTTACCACAACGAACTCATACCGGAACAATGCACAGGTGAAAACAGCACAAGGTACCAGTTGATTTTCGACCCCCGCATTACGTCACCACCCGTAATATACACAGATCAATACTCCGGCACTCTACCAACTTCCTAGACTGCAGTATCGAACATACTCTTCTTCCTACTAGACTGCTTATATTGGTGGTACGTACAATAGTCTAATCACACTTTATATCCCATTCTGAGACACTATATTGCATTTCTTGGAAAAGTTTTAATGTAACGTCTTACGGTTTTATATTCTGTTGTTTGAAGTAGTTATATCATAGATTCAGCTACTGTGTTGTATGTTCATATTGATATATTTAAAACAGTTCAAATATTTTGTACTGAGATATCTTATAAAAGCCTTATATTGTAATTTCAGCACGTAAAAGTACTATAACATAACTGCATATACAACCGCCTTCCTGAAGATGAAACCTCGGATAAGAAACATGTAGAAGACATAAAAAATTAAAAATTAAAATATTCATATAGGAAATGTGCGTTCTTTTGATATATATTGCACAATGTTATTACAATGTACAGTGAAAAGAGAAAAAAATTTATTATTGTTACAATTAAAACCAAACAAATGCAATGTTGTTATAAATCAATTTTACGAAACTTCTTCTACATGTTTCGGGCCATGTAGGTCCATCATCAGGGAGTCAGTTTTAGAATACAAACATTACGATATAATGGTCTGTCCAAGTATATGTTGTACCGTGGTGAATTTCGATATTTGTTACATATAGAGTGGAGTAGGTGCACGGGGGACAGAAGCAGTCTTGTGGTTAGAAGAATGAGCTCGGTACTCAAAATGATCCATCTGCTGCTCAGAAAGCAATATCATCTAATTCAAATAGACCTACGGAGTCTTAAATTACACCTGTTGGGTACATAATGTCAGTAAACAAGTTTGGACTTAATTCGGATATCATTTATAGGCGCTTTCACAAATTCCAAAAGGCGACTTAGCTTCGCCATATCTGTCCTTCCGTCCGCCCATATGAAATAACTCGGCTCCCACTGGAAGGTTTTCCATGAAATTTTATATTTAAATATTTTTTTTAAATCTGTCAAGAAAATTCAAGTTTCATTAAAATCTGAGAAGAATTACTGGTACTTTACATGAAAACCTATGTATATTTATGACAATATCTCGTTGAATCCTTCTTACAATAAAAAGTTTTTCGGACAAAATTTGTAGAGGAAATCAAAATTCACATTTCACGTTCAACATTTTTTTTAAATGGTGCCTTTTTTATATAATGTGGGAAAATTTTGCAGAGCCGGACAAACCACAGATGACAATATGGCGCAAGTGCATTGTATGCTTGGTACCTAAGGCTACAAACATATACTCCAAATATGTAATAAATATTGCTTTTCCGCCGCAAAAAGTGTTGTATGATTCCGCGTCGAGTTTACGTTATACGTATTGCCTGTCTTATTCAAATTTATATTCCGAGTTTGATTTAAAACTGAATGTGTGTGCAGTCGCATATGGACACAGCCCCATTAAGCCATATCACGTATAAGGGGTTTATTCCTTGCTGTTCACGCTATTTATGGGTAAATTTCTTCCCCTTCTTCTTGAGGCTTTGTCTTGCCAAGAGATCCCCATTCTTGTACGTGACAGTCAGCTTCTATTTTCCCCCTCTGTCATTCTTTCGTAATTAAATACATTTAGAACAGCTCATCCTCAATGTCTGAGAGTCGACTAGTCAAGAACTCCTAGGCTTCGACGGATAACTTTTGCTTCACTTCTACAATCACAAAATCCCAGTCCTGGTTGCACTATACGGGAAGACTTAAATCTGAAAATTACTCAAACGACAAAATTTAAATAAGTAAATATTCTCCATATGTCACCATTTTGCAATTTTAGGAGTTTCATGCGATGAAAATAAGGAACTCACTCAAAAAGCTAAATATCATTTCTCCTACTTCATAATTAGGCACGACTAATTATTTTTCGTTAAACTTTTTAAAATTTACATTTCTTGTTTTTGCTGTAGTTATTATATTTAACCTTGCGATTGTGGTTAACGAATACAGGTGCCCCTCTCATTGTGTCCCTGAGCACGGTAACTTTATCACTGCTAAAGCTTGTATTATGCCGAAACCCTCAACACAACTTCCATGTTCGGAGACACCATAAAATCGACACCTTGTGTGTTATAGTTTTCATTATTACTGATACTAACAAACATGCTTGCTTTGTGACTAAGTCTCTATGGATTTTAGGTAACGCAGTTTGTTGTCAGTACTTGAATGTACTTAAACAACCATCACAGGATGCTTCTTTCGGCAGGATGACTGCTAGCATAAATATTCTCTTACGTAAGGCTCTCTCTTTGAGACTGAAACTTGCTGTTACTGACCTGCCACACTTGCATGCATTCTACTGGTGCGCCCTCCTGTGCCAAGCGCACTTCTGTCGCTGACCGGAATACAGAGCTTCTAGTTCTGTAATGCATTTTGCAAAGCGTGAGATGGTAGAATTGAGTTGGCACCCTCTTGAGGAGGGCTGCTAATTTCACGGTGTTTTTCATATGTAAGTGCCGTCATCGAGGACACATTTGCAGAAGCGCTATGCTTTCCGTACCACATTTGTGTCACATCCGTGCTCTCTGAAGTCTAAGAGCGACACTTGAAATTATGAAAAGGCTTTTGGTCTCCTGGGATGAGATGTAACGTACCTTGGTCTCCTATTGCGATTTAATCAGCTGTGTTACTATTCTGTTTTATATTTTCCGCGATTTTGGGGAATGGTGTTAGTAATGAATGTTGTGTTTCCAAATTTATTCTTGCCTTGTGACAGTCAAATACTTAGATTCATACATGTTAGTGTGTGACGAATTGTTCAAAGTGTCCACAAAAATATAAAATCGGGTGATTTTTATTAGTACGAGTACATGCGTTAATTAAAATAAGATTCGCTTTTCGTAAGGAAACATAAAGACGGATAATTCTGCCGTTTAATTAGAATTTACGGTGAATGTATATTGAAAATCATATTTCCGCCATATTAATATTCGTAACACGTGATTTAAATATGGAAGTACTCAGGGCGCATGAACTCTACTCACCATCTGTCAGACTCACTATGAAAATTCGCCTTCATTTAGCAACATAAACTAATTACTCAGGAAGTTATTCAATTACAGAACTCCAATCAAATCACTGGTCGATGCTGTTGGAACAAAGAGGTAACAAAAAAGCTAATCAAGTGTGTAGTATATTTTTAACGCTTTCAAGCTACGCAGTTGGAATCATTAATGGCGTGGTTTCATTTATTCATTTATCGTTCGCTTCTACTCCCTGTCATTTCGTCCACATCACACTAATTTTCAATTTATAAATTACTGGAAGTAGGGCGAATTTCCTCTGTGATCATGAACCAAGGTTTTTCGTCAGAATTCTGATCTTTTAGAAAATTTGGAGGACTCCGCCTTTCTATGGTCAATAAAATGTTACACGGTTTTTGACTTTTTAAGACAGGTAAAGTTGAACACAAGTTTTATGAAGACACTGAGAAATTCCGTAAGTAGTTATCTAGCATTCGAAGAAATACTTTGCCACTCTTTTTAGTGTGTAACAAACTGAGACTATTGACCCAAAGTACGTATTAAGTTCGTTCAGAGAGCTGGAGAAAATGTCGAGTCTGCGCTTTTCTATAACACAGAAGGCCACAACTTTCAATATAGTGATAATTGTTCCTGGAAATAATTAATTGGTCGGTCCTATCTATTTTAGCACAAGCAAGAAGACTATTACCTTAACGATTGATTATAAAATTAGTAAATGACACTGTCATACCTGAATATGTTGAATTTCATAGAATGAGGCAAATATAACCACAAATTAGGGATGAGTAAACTTATGTAAAAGATTACTGAGTGACGTTTGGCACTTTAGTGCAAAAACTGGTGGAAAACAACTTAATGTTTGGTTAATGTTAAAAATAAAGTAATATGTTTGATAATACACTTCAGTTCTTCATCTCGCACGTGTTGACTCATCAGTTTAATAACCATTTACAAAAACGGCACAATTAAAATTACGTACAAAAACAAACTAAGAAATTAAGACAAAACACGAGGCAAGTCTCATTATTTGGATTGAATTCACATTTTAATTCCATTCTTTTGTACACACATTCTGACTCAGAAGCCTACGGACCAATTACGCAGTCAGCATTCACACACAATATATCGCACGTATACGAAAAATTTACAAAGACAAAATAACGCAATAGAGTTCAGGTAACTGAGAAATCAGATCTTAATTATTTTATCCTGCAACGTTGCAGTCATGCACGATATATTAAATCATTGTCACAGTATACAAAAGTTGTACATTATGTATGTGTATATTGTAGGCCTATATCACGTTGTGTGCATTATGATGGTTATTTAATTTAGTATAATAATTAGAGATAAACGAGAAAGCAGTACTAATATAAAGTAAAATGGAGAGTTATGATTTGTTTTATTAATATGTAAACGTCCCTACAAACCCAATTTTCAGCTCATGCGAATCCAGAATTTGGAAAAATTTACATGGATATCCTACAATCAAAATAGAGTATTTGTAAAACCGCGGGTATAAATCAGAATACTTTCACGTAAGGTAGGCATTTCTAAGTGCACTAATGCAGTAACATAACTGCAACTGGCATTGTAAAAGGCATTATTATGACAATGAGCAAGTAATATCATCCCTGTATTCGGGCTTGGTGACATCCACAGACGTAAAGAAAATTACATATAATAGAAGTACACTGTAGTTCAGGCGCAAATGAGAGAAATGTAAAAGCCTTAAGATTCTGAAGGCAGAAAGGAAAAGGTTACGTAGCAAATGACACATCAACTGAATGAATTTGGGGAAAATACGTAAAAATACGTAAACAACATAACGATAACAATACAGTCGCGAAAAAAAAAAGAAACTCTCAGACTCTTAATAGAGTCAGTGAGCCTTATGAAGTAATCGAGATTTTAATAATTATAAATGTAAGATATATTCATCTTGTAAAGAAATAGGTGCAAAATTAATTACGTTGAATTTTTTTTTAATTAGCAAGTCACCAACACATATGGAACCGACGTGAGTTTTCAGCAGGGTAAAACATTAAGAATTTTCACGGAACGAAAAGTATCGATATCACGATTAAAAATAAGATAACTCGATTCATTAATTGCTTTTCGTAGATAATTTATGAATAAGCAGAACAACCAATGTCGCAGAACAGATCGTGGTAGAATAAGAGAAAGTACACGAGAAGAGACGAAAGATTCCAGAAATTCGAGAAGAAGATTATCGGAGAAATATCTAGCAGAAATCCCCAAATTATAAAGAAGCAGGTTATAACACAAAGGGATTTAGGACCAAAATATTGTTATAGTAGTCGATTAGAAGTTCTTAGAGAACCTTAAAGATGGTGTCACCAAGTTCCTCCAAAATATTGTTTACAGATTATCAATGAACTTGTGGTATCTTTGAAAAATGTAAATGCAATAACAATCCCACTCTATATGGAAACGGATTTCTCAAACGCAACGGATTCAAGCAAATACTAACAAAGATTTATTTCAAAAGTACGCCTTTGCCTCTAAATTTTCTTTTTCTTTCTGTACGTTAGGTTCAAATCAGGGTAGTGGAGTGCCACCGAGTTTAATAAACCAAAAGATAAACATTTATAAATATGCATTTTTTTAGTTTATCGTGTAGGTATAAAACATTCTTTATTGCACATATATGGAACACAAAGAGTTTAGAAGATTATAGTGAGAGCGCTTATGTGGCGTGATACAGTTGCGTGCCTGCAACTGCATGGCTGAAGTTGTTATGGAGAATTTGATAGTGTCTCACCTTCTCCTTACAAACTTTGGTGGACTTTGCTGAACCACAAATATTAGCTATTAACAAATTCACAGAAATAAGTCACTTGATCCTGTTAGTTGTATTCGTATAAAAAAAGAAATAGATGCACTAATTTCTGAAATTTATTTTTGGAATAAAACTCTACATGTTTCAGACAGTTCCTCTGTCCATCATCAAGAGTTTTTCACTGTACACACAGCAATGGTATATGTCATACAGGTTTTCTGACAGCTTGCGAGCAGGATCAGGACGGAACGTCAGGCTAAGGACTACAACTAAACGTTTCTGACGTTCAGGTGACCGTGCATCGTGATAAATTATAATAAAACCAAATGAATAAAATTCTACATGTTTCGAACAGAGGAACTGTCCGAAACATGTAGAAATTTATTCAGTTGGTTTTGTTATAAGAATTTATCACGATGCACGTTCACCTGAACGTCAGAAAAGGTTAGTTGTAGTCCTTAGCCTGACAAGCCATTTAATTTTAATACGAACACGTATCATCCGTACAAACAATTAAAACCTCCGCTGTGGTTTCTTGCCATTGTTTTGTCGAAAATTTTCTACTCCTATCCACCTGTCCTACTTGATACATCAGTCATAAACGATGCTGAAGTTCATGAATTACGAAGTTCATTATGTGCTTTTCTCCCTCATCCTTTTACTTCTGTTCCTTATTTTCAAAAATCGATATTTTCAGAACAAAGCATTTATGTCACGGGTTTCTACTCCGTGACCCGTCAGCTTGTATTATGCTACTTGCGGTCGCTTTGTAATTTACGTACATTCTATAAAATTCACACACTAATTTACGCAGTTAGGTTTACCACTTGTTGCTGCTTGTTCACGTCGGCCCGCGAAACAACCCGCAATAACCGGTATGGCTCTTAGCCATACAACGATAGGACAACCGTGGTCTATTTTCCTTTTCCTACGACAAATGATGGAAGTCTCGAATTTATACAAAAGGAAAGGTGAAATTATATATTTGAATATCTTATTATTACTTATCTCTGCAGAACAAGGAAATACATGTGATCCTATCAATACTTTCAGTCTAAATAGGAATTTTAATTTCAAATCATCAGAACTGACATATGTTCTTAAAAAATTCCGTTATTTTTACAGCACATTCCTGCAAAAGGCACTTCAGTTATCGATAATTTCATTAAATTTTTAATTTAATTCTCAGCTTGGCAGTCAAAGGCAACTGATTTTTGTGACCGGACATTATATACACACACACACACACACGCACACACATGTACAGAAGGACAGAGAGAGCAAGGGACGGAAAGGGATATGGTTAGTGACTGACAGCGCACTCATTTGATACTTTCACAACTATCACAAACAAAAGGGATGGAAAATGAATATTTCTAACCTTTGGGTATTCCGTTTTATATTTATGGTTGTGCTTTGATCAGCTTGTGTGATAAATACGAAGCTTGAAATATCAACATTATCACGTAAAATAATTTTGTAACAAATGGCTTGTAGAAAGATTCAAATTTGTATGTTTGACTTTGTAATAAATTGTGTCTAGTAATATATATTTTGCTTGAAAAGGGAAGCGTCAATAAACAGGAAGTGTAAAGAGTGAAAGATTACCTTATTAATATATAAACATATGTAAGATACATAGGATATACGTGGAATGGGAATGTGATAAATGATACATTAAAATTTACACCAAACAGAGGTTAGAAGTTTCAAAACAAACACCTTTTGTATGACCAGCATTTTTACAACAACTTATGTTTAAGGAAAGAGGCAAAATGTTTTTATTGAGGCTTTTATTCCTGCTTGGAAACTCAGAGACATGTTCGAAAAGGGAACAACATTTCAGGAATTTATAACAAAATTATCAAGTAAGAAATGGAATAAATTTTGCATAAAATTACCTCAGAATTTTTAGTAAGTGGAAAGGCATATAATGATTTCTGAAGAAGTTAATTTATATACTCAATATATATCATTGGCAAGATAAATTAATCTTATCTTATTATATTTTTGGATTACAGATTTGGTTCATGTAAACTTAACATTAGAAAATTAGGAAAATATTAAGAAACAAAATGTGAAGCAAAATGCCTAAAATCATGTAAAAATATGCCTTACAAATATATCGACATATGTTAATGAAACAAGAATTGCATTTATGTCTTTGTTAACACGCAAAGTGAAGGTGTTAATAAGTTAGCAGTTGTCTAGTTTAAAATTAAATCACGGAACAGTTGACATTATATAACCCGGACATTTTAATTAAAGATATTTCAATGAATAACAAAGGCACAGACGACCAAACATCATGCACACATCACAGCACGGTATGAAACATATCGAAGCACACCACACACGAAGTAGACCCTGTATCATCATACTTGAAATAGATGTTTTATGCAAAAATGGTATAGTGCGCTATAACGAGAAACCGTGGACTCTTACCTACATCGTCACCCTACGTCAATTTGGAAACCAACAAACTTTGTAATTCTAATGTTTCAGTATCATAAAATTTTACTGATATAATACCGAGATTGTTGTGTTGTTGGCTGCAAACCTTTGCAACCGGATTCCCTGAAGATGATGAACCACCGCTGAGACAAGTAGGAATTTTATATGTCATGTGTGACTGTTGGTCGTTTTATGTGCATTTTTCTTTATTATTAATTACTTGACAAATATCTATGAACACCATGATATCACTTTAGATACAGAAATATTTTTTATTCGAAAAGAGTATATGGTCTTTAATAACACTAGCCCAGGCTGTTTTAGTCTCCATAAAATATTTCCCATATGACTGTAGAAGCAGAGGGAAGGAAACAGCAATTCATTCGTGGAAAATAGCCTGTAGCACATAATAAATAAATTCGTTACTTATTAATATCTATGTAATATTACATGAGCTAGAAATTTGAGGGTAAGGAAGAGCGTATTCACAGATTGGTGTACAACTGCCAGAAGGTTCCTAGAAGCTTGACATCGCAAAATGCACTGAAGCGCAAGAAGGCTATCCCAGAAATGGTCGTAACAATTCCTCAAAATCAAATTTAAAATTTCAAACTACCCTCAACTGTTGACAGCCTATGCGCCATAAGACCTAACTTTAAAAACCCTTCCGTCTTACCACAGACCGAATTTTTGACTCTGTACTGTTCCATAAGCAGCATTAACTTATTGGGCTTCATAATGGTTGGGAGCTTCGTTTTGTATGAAGATATATACCATTGACATAAATTTCAGTCTTCAAAATTTTTATTATTAATAATAATAACAACTTTTCTCTACTCTACGTGTATTATTAATGCAATTGATTAATTTAGTTCCTCAGAGCAGTGTTGCTTATCATTAAATGATTCTGGATTGCTAATTCTTGCCGACTGTTAAAAGAGTTACTGATGTTTTGAAGGTAATACCGTCGTTAACAACGTCAAAATCTTTGACCTCTTGGAATGTCTTATCACTCCAGAAGACTTTAACCCTAGCCTGATTTCCCGCCTCATGATTGTTGTCTAAACGTATTTCTTGCTCCTAAGGTTTACAGTTTTCCTAATTGTGATGAATAAAAAAATCAGAGTAATTTATATTGAGTTGCACAAGGTTAATGCGCCATGTTTATCATAATATTTGTTTGTCAAAGTTGGTAGAAAGATGAAAAGTGTGTAGGTCGATTTCATCACAAACTTTAATCCGCTTATATTTGTTTATAAAATATTTGATTAACACAAAATTAAAAATCGTTGCTCATATTTTATTTCCTTGTCCTTCGGAAAATAATAGTCTGTTTTAGTGCTATGTAGGTCTTTTGAATTTTGAGTAACTTTAAAAGAAACTGTGTATACAGTGAAATCAGACGGAATTATCTGTATGGCAATTGGCACACTGTCGGGGATTTACCCTGTGATATATCAGACAATTTTATTTTAATCACACTTTTCGAAATTTCTCGCAGTTTTGTTCTTAATGTGCTGATATCGACAGTACTTCTCTCTTACTCTCTCTTTCTCGTTAAACGGTGTTACAAGCAAATATTTTTTTATGACAATTCCTAAAGGGTCCTCCAGTTGGGCAGATTTCCTCCTTTCCTTGTCTATCTTACTTTTACTGCAATTATAGCTGCTAAGGTCACACTAATTGTGTAAATTTCGCGTTTTATTAATAACATTTCGTACAGTTTAAGTACAAATATTATGTAATCTATATATCCCAACTCAGTTATGGCTATTTTCGATAATACTGTGGAGTCTGCAGAGTTAGTGGAATTTCTAAGGATGTCCACGTTACTAGAAACGTTGAGACACACTGCTGTAAGCTGCAGTTGATCCTTTAACACTATCTTTGTTTTCAGCTGGTATAATGCCCAGTTGTACTGAATACAGGGTCATTTTCACACCTCTAGTTACGATTTCCTTATATTCACTCTTCTATCAATGAAATCTCACATATTACAATCCCTCAGTTGTGGTATTAAATCAAATGTTCACTTAATATGCATGCAAATAACTTAGAATATTTCATGAAAGAAGGAATAATAACAGAAGCGATGCTACTACACATACATATTTCATGTGCAACACTTATTTATGTAATAGTGACCGAAGCATAAGTACATTACGTTTGGACTGCTGTCTGGCGACAGGTTGTTGTCCGTAATCATTGACGCCTATCTGCAGCTACACAATAAACTGATAAAATTGGATAAAATAAAATATCAAATTTTAAATTTTAAGCTTACGATCGTAGACTTCAAAGTATGAAATATGGAATTAACTATTACATCCTTTATTAAGAAGTTTCAAATTCGTAATTCTAATAGCGCAACAGAAGGAAAGTTGCCTCTACTAAAAATCTTCGTACAGTTTGAGGAGGTAATACCAACAAATGCCCAAGTAATAAAATGTACACTTACCTATTTAATTGTTCATTAATGGACAGATACTAATACATTTAAGATCTTCGGACCGCTTTCAGTTGTGTTAAGCGTGCATTGTTGCGACACATTGTTAACTAATTCCATTAAGTTCTAGCTCCCACTGTGCCTTTCAGTTCATGCACCTCGCCAACCCTGTCCCGTCAACAGGTGGTCCAACACGCTACTAAAGGTGGGGCTCCCACAATCTATTCGCGGTTTACCACATGAAACTCTCAACAATGATATTTATTCTTATAATAAAACCAACTAGATGCACTAATTCTTCAAATTTAATTTTGGAATAAAACTCTACATGTTTCGGACAGTTCCTCTATCCATCGTCAGGTGTTTTTCACTGTACACACAGCAATGGTATATATCATACAGGTTTGCTGACAGCTTGCGAGCAGGATCAGGACGGAACTGCAGTTCCATTGCTGTGTGTACAATGAAAAACGCCTGATGATAGATAGAGGAACTGTCCGAAATATGTGGAGTTTTATTCCAAAAATAAATTTGAGAATTTTTTGCATTTAATTGATTTTATTATAAGAATTTATCACGATGCACCGTCACCTGAACATCAAAGGTTATTTATATTTAGATGAATGTCCTTGGTCAGGCAAGGCGTGTGAGCTGATATTGTAAACAGTGAGAACGACATGTAGTTAAATATTCATATCCTTTGCATTCGCACATTGAACTAGCTAAGTTAAATGTACGCAGTGGCCTCACGTACTTCAGCTTTAACAGTTGCAAACAAACAGTTCAGCTGAATCTAGTTCAACCCTTTAAAGACGAAGCGCAGACCGCTTTATTTAAAGACTCAGTTCGTACCGCGCAGTAAACATTTTTCATCACGATTATAAAAACCAATCAGTTTATGGTGTAAGTGGCACAATTCGCTGTTTGTTCTCAGATAAATACGAAACATATAAACAGAGTGTAGTCAGAGCGTACAATCGTTGAATTTTAAACCTGATGTTGCATCACGTAACCAGTAGGTTTTAAAAGGTTAAATACAAGCTAATAACACTCCACCTACCGTGCTACGTGTTCTTGCGATGCTGTATTTTCGATTTTACTTGTTTCTTTGCCTTATTATCAAAAATATACGTTTATGGCACCAATCCTAGTGGCCGCGCGGTCTAAGGCGTGAGACTTGTTGGGATTGAGGGTTCGAATCCCGCAGGCGACATAGTTGTCTGTCTCGTTTGAGTGTTTTGTGTTGTCAGGTAGAGGTCTCTGTGAAGAGCTGATCACTCGTCGCAAGGAGACCTACCGAGTGTGTCTGAGTGTGATCGTGAAGCCTCGCTAATGAGGACGCTCTGGACCATTAGGGCCCGTTGCGACATGAAGAAAAATTTTAGAGCAAGTGTAACTACTCAGCAATATACATACTAAAGTGCCTGCTTACCGAGCAAGTTATCTCTTGTGGTAGTGCTTCTTACATGAAGGGTCCGGTTGAAATCTCGACCAGAATAAGAACTTCCCTAAGTTATTTATGCGCTCCACTAACATTAATTGTGGGCCGCATAGCGCAGTCCGTATAGCTAATGACTACGGGCTGGACGGTCCGGGATCGAATCCCTCAGTCTACAACGAGCAGGCAAGCATAAAGGTTGTCGGTGTTTGTTGTAGTGTTTACATTGCGGAGTGCAGTGAAATTAGTAGCTGAGTCCGTGAAGTGTTTACGAGTGCGGTGTAGTGATTCACCAAGCAAGTTTGTAAGATCGATCATGACAGAACGATAACATACAATGGTATGTATTTTTGACCCTACCAGTCCGCGTATTTCAGCTTATGAAATACACGAATAGATTCATGAACAGCTACAGATATCAGAAAATCACTACCTATGTTACAGACTGATGGGACAGAAAGACACCTATTTCTGAAGTTCGTAGATGACATATATATACAGAACATTCTACAGTATGAATGGGAGTGCTGAATACAGACATGTGACAGGGTAAATATCCATAGTGCATCTAGATGTGGCCGAAATGGCAATGCGGCCTATTCGTTTAGCCAACTTGCCCCCAGAAATAACTGAAAGAAACATTCGAACCGCTTTCGCATCATATGGGGCAATTGTCTCGATCCAGGATGAAATGTGGTCTAAGGCGTGCCGCTACAAGGTAGCTAACAGGGTTAAAATAATCATGATGAAGCTGGCCAAACACCTTCCGTCCCAAATGAATATTGCAGGGCACAGAGCATTACCGTCTTATGACGGCCAGCAAGTTACATGTTACGAGTGTGGGGACAGTGGATATATAAAATAGGCATGCCCCAAAAGGCGTGGAGGAGGTATGGTAACATCAGATTTGACCCCTACCACATAAGCCCATGTCGTCGATAAAGGCGCACAAAACCGACACGGCAATGATGACAATCGAAATGAGGTGCCCCCCAGGGAGAACCGCGTGACCAGGCATGGGGACGTTCCCCTTATATCGACGACCTGAAGACCACAAACTCCCCGCTAGATATTGGTGGGGAACAGCAGGACCCCAGTCACCAACGAAAATATGAGCTGACGCCTTCCGACGTTACAACCTGTACTGTCCCCCAAGAAGTGATAATCGTGGACGCGGAAATGACTGCATTTGACGATAGACCAACCAGACAGACTATGCGACCCCTGCATGCAAACATGCAAGGAGAAGGTTCAAGGGAATGGGGGGAACGGTGCTCCCCCCATTGATGGAGAAACACAAATGGCTCTCTTCCAATTAGGCCCAAAGCGAAAAAAAAACTGAAGACGGACGGGGATTCGCCTATATCAAGAGAAAGGACGTGTAGTAAAACGTGCCACAAAACCGTACAGAATCAATACATTCTGCAGTCTCTGTGCCCCCTATCCTCCTTATCCAAATTATGTTCCAAATACTCAAGATAGCAACATTGAACATTAATGCGATATCATCCAACACGCGTCTACAAATGGTCGAGGACTTCCTATGGCGACAAAATTAAACTTCGCTTTACTGCATGAAGTGTCGCACACAACACTGAACACGATTCGTAGATACACTGTCCATATGACTGTAGGTACGGAGAGGCGTGGGACTGCAGTTCTGGCCAAGAATGGTCTAGCCCTCTCAAACATCCGGCGCTTCCCATTTGGAGGAGGAATGTCTGCAAAAGTCCGGGACATGTTGATAGTAAATATTTATTCCCACTCTGGTGCAGAAAAGAGGCAGGAAAGGGAAGCCTTTTATAACACCGAAGTCGTACACCTGATACCTTCTTCCAGCATGGCGATGATACTCGCTGGTGATTTCAATTGTGTCCTAACAAACGACGACTTCACAAGACGGCGGAACTACAGCAGAGGGCTTGCGAGACTCATACAGTGACTGGGCCTCATAGACGTGTGGGAGGCGACTCCGAAAAGAACTGCATACACACATTGCACTGCTACTGGCGCTTCCAGGATTGACAGAATTTACATTACTCATGACCTAAGGAGGAGGCAACAGGGTGCGGAGAAGGTGGTCGCTGTCTTCACGGACCATTTTGCAGTAATCCTGTGCTTGACCATGGATGTAACATGCTCCATTCGTGGGAAAGGGTATTGGCGAATGAATGTATCGTTTGAGTGAACCATCCTTCCAACAAACAATGAAGGAGAACTGGAAAAAATTGCGGACACATATGAAATATTATCCAAACTGAGTAATGTGGTGGTGCCGATACGTGAAGAGAATGATACGCCAACTGTTGGGCCGTGAAGGAGCCGACCGCCGCCGCGACCGTCTAGAAATGGATAATTTATATTATAGCGCGATTTACAGTGTACTACAAAATACCACATTCCAGATACTTCAAGCAGTCGCACTGAAAAAACTAAAGGCCAAAATAATAAAATTCAACAGTAAACATCACTTGGGAATGTTTATAGACCCTCCACAACCTACTGAAAATCCGGAAACGGCAAGCGCAACGTACGGTCCACCAGGTGTATGATACGGATGACTCCCTGAAGACGTCACCAACCGACATACTGCGAGTCTATACATACTACATGAGACGAACTTTTGACCATATAGAAATAAACGAAGAGAGAATGAGGTACATGATGAACTGCGGCTTAAAGACAATACCATCGCCTGCGACACACAGCACTGGAGGAATCCATAACAATGGAGGAACTTTTACAAGCGGTAAAGCAGGGAAAACCGAAGAAGGCTCCTGGTCAAGACGGAATATGCCTAGAATTCTTCAAGAAAACATGGGAAGTGACAAAATACGACCTACTCGAAGTAATGAAAAAATGTACAGAGAGGGGATAATTTCAGACCAACAGAATCGTGGAATACCAGGCTGCCTGCCGAAAAAGCCAGACCCTACAAGAACAGAAGACTACAGACCTCTGACACTAATGAATACAGACTATAAACCGTTCGCCAGAATCATTGCCAACCGCCTGCGGCCGTGGCTGGCCGGAATATTGCAGCCAAGCCAGCACTGTGGACTTCCAGGAAACACGGTATTTGGTGCCGTGGCGACGGTACGAGACGCCGTAGTTTACGTAGAGGCGACCGGAATTCCTTTGTGTGTACTGACCATTGACTTTAAAGAAGCCTTCGATAAAATCTCTCACTCGTACTTACACGCGTTACTAAGACAACACGGCTTCAGTGATCGCTTTCAGCAGAGAATTCGGAACATTATATGAAAATGCAACAGCATCAGTACAGATAAACGGACACAGGTCCAGTCCGATACCGATCCGAAGCTCCGTCCGTCAGGGGTGCCCCGTAAGCATGCAGCTGTTTGCAATGTGCCTGAACCCCTTACACTGCACACTTGAGAACAACCTTGCTGGCATACAGATTGGGCGGCGTCGCATCAAAACAACCGCTGTAGCCTACGCGGATTATGTGACGATTTTTGTAACGTCAAAAACAGATATTCCTGAAATACAAGAGGCACTGCATTGTTTCGAAGAGGCGTCAGGGGCGAAAGTAAACATCGGAAAATCAAGGGCACTAGCGATCGGTTCATGGGACACATCAGTACGGATTATAGACATCCCATATCACAGTGAGACAAACATTCTGGGCTTCCACTAACGAGTAAGGTGCAGGACTCTGCCCACAAGAGCTGGACTATAACCACGGCACGAATATGCGCACAGGATCAGGATGCCTACTAGAGGGATTTGAGTTTAGACAAAAGGATACAATATGTACATGATTACCTGATGGCAAGGGTATGGTACTTCGCGCAAATATATCCCCCACCATATGAGTGCGTGAGACAGCTGAACACCACGATCTCATGGTACGTTTGGACAGGGGAAATATTCCGCGTACACTTATGCACCCTGCAAAGGAGAAAATGTGAGGGAGGATGGGACCTTATACACATAACCATCAAGAGTTGTGCATTCTTTCTCTACCGTTTGCGTCAGAAAGGGTTACGATCAGGAATACTAACGGCTGAATGGTTGCTTTAATGGGGCCTGATGTCACAGAGCAAGAACCCGCCTTACAGAGACCGGATACCCGCGACGATTGCGTATTTAAAACGCTATGCAGTGAACGTAGCGTACGTACAGGGAGTACAGAATCGCAGTCAACTTACAAGAGACGGTTGTACGACACTATGCACTATATGTGTCGCGCGGCAACAGAACGCAAAGAGTTCACGGCCACAAACAGCCTGGCCTACAGTATGGAAAAATCTGAGGGAAACACCTGTTCTTGGGGCCACTAAAGCGGCATGGTGTAAGGTAGTTCACGATATCCTTCCCACAAATGAAAGACTTCAGGATACGCATGACACCCACAGATATGTGCAGAAAATGCGATAAGACGGACACACTTAGTCACCGTCTTATTGAGGGTGGGGAAGGGGAACAAATATGGACATGGACAAACGGCGTCTAGCTTGGACACTACGGACAATCCCGGAGCGGATATCCAGCGATTGGCTCCTGCGTCCTCATTTCATACAGCGGCCCTCAAGACTGTGAAGTGCAGTGTTGTGGGTGTTGGCCAATCTAGTCACATTCGGAACCCAGCAGCAACGGGAACTGACGTTACAAGACTTCATCGACTTCATGAAGCGGTCAAAGTGGAAGCTGTATCAGTCGCATAAAAGGGACGCGAGTGTGGGAAACTACCTCTCTGTCATAGACAAGTGAATGTGACGACCCCATTAAGAGCATGTAATAGGACCGGGTGGAGGACACGACATGCAGAGGCCCACGTCCCGAAGCCACGGGCAACGATTAGGATATGGGAATGTCGGACAGCAACATCACAGATGGAACCAGGAAGAATGGAGCTCCAAGAGGCTACATAGTGATCTAACGAGCACACAACAGAAAACGACAGCCAGTAGATATCACTAAACAATTCCTTGTTTCCATTGTACCACGGGTGTATAGTACCATATAACACTGAATAAAGTTGTAACGAACGAAAGAAAATACCGGTGGGGACGAAATTTTGCGCCCGTCCAGACCGGCCCTGGGGCCCACCCATCCTCGTGTAAAATGGGTACCGGATTTTTCCCGAGGGTAAAGTGCGGCCGGGGTGTGTTGCTGACCACTCACCCTCTTCTAGTGCCGCGGTCATGGAAGAGTAGAGCTATTACCTCTACCCACCGTCTGGACCAAACCGGGCCTGTAACAGGATCACTTTACCCTTACCTTTTACTATCATTAATTGACATTTCAAGGACAGTGTATCAAATTAAGCCGTAACTACTTCCTTCCATATCGTTATACAGTTCAGTTACAATTAATCGCATTGACAACAACAAATCATACCTGAATAAAGCAATAGAAAATTGAAAATTGTTCAGTTACTTCCTCGTGAGTAAGATATTACGCTGTAAGTGTTGTAGTTTTTTTTTTTTTGCGAATCTTACACAAGCTTATTTTTCCAACTTGTCTTCCGAAATTGATCTCTTCCTGTACTAACGTACTTGAACATTCAGCTCGGCAAATAAGCTACGAGATATTTCATGCGGCTTGCAGAAACTCAGAATACCCTTAGGCGTACTTGGAACTAAATACTGCAGAAACTAGGACATCAACTGTTTTCTTGGCTTCAAAACTTTTTGTCTTGTTGTTTTCCAGAAATTAACATAAACATTTTTTTCAGTAAGTTTTCTTCATGACTCCGAAGTTTAATCTCGAGTTTCTTTACGCTTCACTGCATTTGCAACTCCAGAGAGGTGTGTGCATTACTGGAAAACTGGATCATATTTTATGGTTATAGAGGTGTTTAAACTGGACTAATTTTCGTTCCTGAAACTAGAATTTTAAGTGAAACACTGGACACATTGTTTCAGCGTGTTTTGCTTTCACGCCTTCCATAAGCTTTATTTTGATACACTTCAGCCTGCGATGGTACGTCCTTCGCCTGTCTAGCACGCAACAAACAGGCAATTATCCTGGTTTTGAGAGAAAGGAGGACCATATTGTCCATCTCACTCAACCCAACACTTGTGTAAGAACACCCAGAAATTGATCGAAGAAGCTCTAGGCTTCTCAAGATGTTTACAACTTCTTATTTTGTGGGTGGTAGACCTGTTTAACCCTATGATATATCTAACAATATATACAACTTTGTTTATAAGTATTTATTGCAGTACAAAGTACATATACATTTGGCTGTTTCGACTGTTAATTAGGTAACTATTAATTAGAAACGCAACTGGATGTCAAACCTTAAAATCTACGTCACACTTTTTGTACCGTCCTACCCGGCTTTACACACGTAATAACTTTCGGAAATAAAAAGAATTTCTAAGCATATAATTCCGAAATTTTAAATCAATATTGAAGGTCGATATGAAATATGCTACCCAAGTAGAGATGTAACGAATGTTGAAATCGTTGCGTTTATGCTTATTTCAGCATTGTGTATTGGTACCATGTTTGAATATTAAAATTCTTTTTCTTTGTCTTGTGTACATAAACATGATATATCTCGAACGAAGAGCGCCCATCGAAAAATGACTGGCAAATTATTATTATTATAAGTGTTGAAAATAAGCCGACGTCGCCTAAAGGACTAAAGATTAATGCATTGGCAGTGTTCTGGAGAGGCTGAGTAAAACTAGGAGAACCCGTCAGCGTAGCCTTAGAAGATATAGTCAACCAGCACCTTCGAATATAAGAAAGGGTTGCGGCTACTTTAGACTGCTGGTGACGAATTTATTATCGTTTGAGTGCTTTCTCGGTTGAGAATTTGCAGTCTTAGTTCAGCAAAGACATGCAGTCTTAGTAATGGCTTTGGCATGTCCTTCACGCCAACCTAAATTTTAGCGCCCATGACTAAGTTTGACTGTTAATTCATACGTATCAGTTTGTTCATCAATTAAGGATAACTTTCTTATTTTCATTAGACAATAATATTCCACGAACTGAGTCTAGCTAAGTTTCAGCAGAGAGATAAAGACCAGCTTCAGAACTGTTGTGGTAACTTCATATTGACTGATAGTTTAAGTCGACCGTCTCATAACCCATGACAATGAACGTGCAATGTACGTACGTGGAATGGTGAGACGGAGTGGCGCCGGGAAACTCACATGTCTTTCTTCGGGACCGAACAGAGAGTCTCCACATAAGGAGTTTACTTATAGCAATGTGTTCAATTAGGCTGTCCGTTTACAAATTTTTCTACACTTTTTTTAATGCTTTTCTGTGAGATTTATCAAATCTCATAGACAGGGAAAGATAACGTCCGAAGAAATCTTGAACTGCGATGTTTATGGCGAGTGGTAGACTGTAAGAAATGTTTGCATGGTAAAGAATTTAATTTCTTCTTAAGAAACTATTAGGTATGAAATCTTCCACTGCCTAGTTTTATGCGTATTTTGTACCGCGTTGACATTGGCATTTGTTATTAATTTTTGGAAAGTAATATAATTTAATGGTGTGTGTGAGTGAGTGAGTGAGTGTGTGTGTGTGTGAGTATGTGAGTGAGTGAGTGAGTGTGTGTGTGTGTGTGTGAGTAAGTGAGTGAGTGTGTGAGTGAGTGTGTGAGTGAGTGAGTGAGTGTGTGTGAGTGTGTGTGTGTGAGTGAGTAAGTGTGTGTGTGAGTGAGTGAGTGAGTGTGTGTGAATGTGAGTATGTGAGTGAATGAGTGTGTGTGTGAGTATGTGAGTATGTGAGTGAGTGAGAGTGTGTGAGTGAGTGTGTGTGTGAGTGAGTGAGTGAGTGAGTGCATGTGTGTGAGTGTGTGAGTGAGTGAGTGAGTGAGTGTATGTGTTTATGTGTGTGTGTGTGCTCGCCCGCACGCGTGTGTGTGAGTGAGTGTGTGTATGTGTGTGTGTCTATGTGTGTATGTGTATGTGTATGTTACAGAAAGAACAAGCATCTCTTCAAATTTACATTGTTGCAAGTCTTCTTCCTCCAGTACTTCCCCTCGTTTAACATTTTGCTTCCTTATTATTTCTAATTCCTTTTTCACTTCGTGTGGATTTTAAGGCAGCAGTTTTCAATTGCAATAAGCCTGAATTTCCTGTCATTTGCGTTGCGTGTTTGTTATCATCTTCGAACATGTTTTAACCGTTTACGTCACAATTTATCTAATATAATACTAAGAAATTCTGCATTCTACCTCACGACGAACTCGTGTGTGGAATAAATTATAAACCGCCATAGTTATGTTAACTTGATATGTCACTTTCACTCCCTCTGTAGGCTGCGCTTGTACACGTACATTTCAATTTCAATATGAACTCCAAAACGATATTTAAGAATACCAAAAGACGGTAAACAGCCAGCCAAATGTTTTACAGTAAGAATCACGGAAATGATAACTTATACGTGACATAATTTCAGTTATATTTCAAGACGTTTATTAAACAAGAATATTTGGAACAAAGTGCAGAACTTTACTCTGACTTTCTATTGCGGTAAATACGAGATCCTTACTGCATCAGATATTGTGTTACAGTCCTCCAAAAAAAGCGATTTGTGTAATGTTTTGTGCATTCAAATGTTTTACGTTAAGCATTACACTCGGTATATCCGGTAAGATCTAGATATTATTACGATTAGAAATTGTAAATGTTACACAGAAGACTGGGTACGGGGAAACCATTTAAAGTAAAACTTATAATTGCAGGAATTTTGCATTTCTTACTCTCGTGTAGTCCTATTTCAGACAGTAAATATGCTTTTATGATGTAAATTCTTACCGATGATTAGACTTCACATTGGGAGGGGCAGCCAGAGAGTAATGCCTCCGATTATCCATTTAAAAATATCCTTAATTTACAATTTGTTTAAATTGGAGTATTACACACTACTATCAGTCACAGTATTTAACACTGTATTTATGTGATCCATATAAATCTGAAAATAAAGAGTGACTATTTTCTTAAAGAACCTCTAACGTTTGGTCTAGCAGAGAGAAATTTTCTGCGAATAAAAAATAAATTTTTGTGGGAAAATAAATCAATATTAAATTTCAAAGGATTCGTGGGCTGCACAAACAGTAACACATGTTCTAAAAGAGGGTGCCAATAGTAAGAAAAATAAATAATTATTAAAAATATTAACATAAGATATATAAAAATTCGCTGGACTAAAGAACATGGAACATGTAGTTGTCCAAACAATACACGGGTATGTCAGCTGTATATGGACTGATAAACAAGAGTAATTCAATTTTGCGTCTAACACTTTAGTCGAAATGTAACAGCAACTTAGACAAATGTTTAAATACGTTAAATACGTTTCTAATGTGGCCGGCTATGTCTGGGGTGGTTTATAGCAGCGACACTTTATTGTGCTTCAGTATATGCTAACATAATGTATTTTGTCGGAAACGTATTCCTGAGATGAATTTCCTGAGGTTCAGTTCGGGCCCCGTGTAGTGGTTCCCTGTCACCACGGCATGGCGCGTCCTTCAGGTTGCGGATAGAGGAACGGCCTCCTTTATGGAGGGTAGCTGCGAATAAATTGAATAAGCAGTCGTGGACAGCCGAAAAGGGGTGGTTCTCCAGCTTGGGGGTTGGGCGAGGTGCTAACAACCCCTCCCTGTAAAACATTAATGTTAAGAATTACTTGCAGGCATGAAGCTTCCTCTGGAGATAAAAAAATCCGGAGGTAAACTACTCCCCCACTCGGTTCTCCGTGGGGGAGTGTTTCTAGGGGAAGCATCGCGCAAAATATACAGGGAAATGAAATTAGGCACGTGGAACGTTAGGAGTTTTTATAGGGCAGGGTCCCTTAA
>Ga0123352_10001603_pt1 | contig 30365 bp, 36 predicted proteins | sample TergutLab28metaG_FD_89700 | JGI IMG/M metagenome (GOLD analysis project Ga0123352, IMG submission 89700) | Labiotermes labralis P1 segment gut microbial communities from Petit-Saut dam, French Guiana - Lab288 P1 | ecosystem: Host-associated > Arthropoda: Insects > Digestive system > Gut ...
CTCACTAAGTGCCTTAATCATAACTTTTATAGGGCTTGCCTCGTTAGAGCCGTAATATGAGTATAAAAGCTCTCCATTTTCACCAACTAGTGCAACTTTTGTGGTGGTACTTCCTGCATCAATTCCAAGAAACGCATTGCCCGAATATTCTTCTAACGGTAGTTTAACAACCTTATTTTTTTCGTGCCTTGATGAAAATTCTTGGTACTCATTTTCGCTATTAAAAAGCGGGTCAAGCCTTTGTATTTCAAATTCTAGCTTAGATTCGCCAGAAACATTGTCTATAATTGTATCAAATGTAATTTCGCCTGTTTCTTCTGAGGTAATTGCCGCGCCTAAAGCTGCAAAAAGGTGAGAATTTTCGGGGATTATTGCTGTTTCGTCTGTCAAGCTCAAAACATCAACAAATCTACTTCTAAGCTCTGAAAGAAAGTGAAGCGGACCACCTAAAAAGCACACATTTCCACGGATGGGCTTACCACAAGCAAGCCCACTTATTGTTTGATTTACAATTGCTTGAAAAATTGAAACCGCTAAATCCTCTTTAGCCGCACCTTCGTTAATAAGTGGCTGAATATCACTTTTTGCAAAAACACCACAACGTGCCGCAATTGGGTAAATTGTTTTGTAATTTTTTGCATACTCATTAAGCCCCATTGCATCTGTTTGTAAAAGTGCTGCCATTTGGTCTATAAAAGAACCCGTACCCCCTGCACAAATGCCATTCATACGCTGCTCTAAACCATTTTTTAAATATATAATTTTTGCATCTTCGCCGCCTATTTCGATAGCAACATCAGTTTTTGGTGAAAATCTCTCAATTGCTGTAGAAACAGAAACAACTTCCTGAATAAACTTAACTCCAACATTTTTAGCGAGAGAAAGCCCGCCAGAGCCGGTTATCATCGCTTTTGTTTTAATATTTCCAAGCTCATTTTTAGCTTCTTGAACCATTAAGGCCAAAGTTTCTTTTATGTTAGAAAAATGCCTCTGATATTTTGAGAAAACCAGCTTGTTCGCCTTATCAATTATTGCTATTTTTATTGTTGTTGAACCTATATCTATGCCTAATCTAAAACCCATTTATTAAACACCTCTTTCTTGAAAAAATGCTTGTGTTTTACAAGCAATATCATTATACTATATTTAAGTTTAAAATACTAGTGTAAGGAGATGGAAAAACGTGAAGATTGGATTTATAGGGGCAGGGAATATGGCCGAAGCCATTATAAGCGGTATGATGTTAAAAAACACTGTAGAGCCTGAAAATATTATGGTTTTTGATATTGATAAGGATAAGTTAAACCGTCTAAAAGAGTGCAATAATATCACTTTAGCGGTGTCTAATGAAGAAATTATTAAGAATTGTGATTATGTTGTTTTAGCTGTTAAACCCCATATTTACGAGCCGCTGCTTAAAAATTTAAAAGATATGATACAGGAAAAAAAGCCTGTTTTAATTTCTATTGCAGCGGGAATAAAACTCAGTAAAATGGCAGAGTTTCTTGGCGATACTACTATTCCCATAATTAGGGTTATGCCTAATGTTTGTGTTTCTGTTTTAGAGGGGATGTCGGCTATATGCGGTGGAGAAACTGTGTTGCCAAAAGATTTAGAAGTTGCCCTAAATATTTTTTCTTCTATCGGCAAAACTGTGGAAATAGAGGAGAAGTTTTTTGAGGTTTATGCGGGAATTGCAGGATGTTCACCAGCGTTTACGTTTATGTTTATAGAGGGGCTTGCAAAAGCTGGGCTTAAAAATGGTCTTTCTAAAAAAGATGCAACCAAAATAGCAGCACAAGCCGTTTTTGGTTCGGCTAAAATGATTTTAGAAATGGGCGAACACCCAATTTCAAGTGTTGACAAAGTAACTTCGCCGGGAGGAACAACGATTGCGGGCGTTGCAAAATTAGAGGAAAAGGCCTTTATTTCTACAATGATAGAAGCTGTTGAGGCTACTATGAAGAGAGATAGAGAACTACAAAATTCATAAAATATTAATTGAATGCGTATTACAAACTAAAGGGCGAGTTCGGCTCGCCCTTTAGAATTATTTAAGTAATTCTACAATTTTTTCTTCTTCTAAGTCAGTATTTCCGTCATAAACAATGGTTCCCTCGCTTATGATTAATAATTTATCATACATCTCCATTAAATCTTTGTTAAACTTATGAGAGATATTAATTATTGTCTTATTTTCAAGGCTTAGCATACTTTTTTCTATGCTGTAAGCATTTACAAGGTCTAGTGCTGCTGTAAATTCATCAAACAGTAGAAGCTCTTTGCCATCTAGGTGATAAAAAAGTCTTGCAAGGATAATTCTTTGTTGCTCGCCACCGCTGAAATTATCTTGATTTTCGTTTACTTCAACGTCTTTTTCAAAAAGATTAGGGTCTAGGTTTACGCTTTTTAAAATTTCGTCTAATTTTTGTGTATCATAATCATCAGACAAAGCGATATTTTTGTAAATATCAACAGGCAGCAAATCTACCCCCTGCTTTATGTAGGCAACTTTTTCGTAAAGCGAGCTTTTGTTAATCTCTTTTATGTCTGTTCCGTTTATGAGTAATTTGCCCTCATTTGTTTCAAACCTTTTAAGTAATAACCTTAAAAGTGTTGATTTTCCACTTCCGCTATGCCCTAAAACTAAGTATTTCTTGCCTGCCTCAAAACTTAGATTAATTCCGTTTAAGATGTTTCTGTTAATAGAATTTTCATCAGTAGTTGGATAGCTAAAAATAACGTTATCAAATTCAATATTTTTAATTGATATTTCTTGGATTGCATTAGTATCTTCAGCAATTTCTAAAGATTCAAACTTTGTTCTTATCGTTTTTGTACTGTCAATACTATTTTTGATGCCTAAAAGCCTTTGAAGTGGACTAACTATATGCTGCGAAACAAGCATTATTGCCATAATTTCGCCCATGGTCATTCTTCCTATGGAGAAGAAGTATAAAACTATAAGTATAGAGCCAATTTGGGTCGAAAATCCTATAACATTATTAAGTATATTAACAAACACTAAAAATCCGTTATTTTTATATCTAGCCTTTACATTTCTATCTGTAGACTCTTGTAAAAGTTTTTCGCCAAAAGATTTTGAATTGTAAAGATTAAGGTCGAATGCAGATGGTACAACACCAGCAACTATTTTATTTAGGTATACATTTTCTTCTTGAAGATTTTTCATATTGCTTGCAAGTCTTTTTGAAAATAAATTATTTAAAAGCATACTACCAATAACTATACCAAGCATAAGCAAAACAACAAAAGGCTGTATTAATATAGCATATGTTACAGCAAATATAAAACTAAATACAACTTCTGATAAATCAAGATATCTAGAAAAGTAGTCATCTATAAGGGTTTGTAATTCTTGTGTATATCTATTTTGAGCATTTGAAACCGAAACATCATCAGTATTATTAACATAATGAGCAGTAAATTTGTTGAATATAATTTTTCTTATTGCTAAGTTTAGCCTTAGGCTTATAAAATTATTAATAGACAAAGCTATGATAAATAGCAAAACCGCACCAGCAACTATAATCACAGCTTCTGAGAATTCTGCACCCTGCGCAGTCATTAAATCTGTTGCATGTGATATAGCGTGCATAAACAAAATAAATGTAAAAGAAAACACCATTCCCATAATAAAAGCGATAGCAGTTAACAATTTTTTGGTTTTTGTTATTTTTAAGAAATACATGAAAAAATTCCTCCAAGTTTTATTTTATCGCAGATCGAAAATCTATGTAATATTATCATAGCATAAAAGCTTACATTCGGCTTAACTAGGGGATGAATTGCAGTTCTCAGGGGACGAATTGCACAAATTATAAAAAATAGTAACCCACGCTTGATTTTTTGAAAATAAAAGGCATGCTAATAAAAGCACGCCTTAAAAAACATTAATCTAATGTATATGGTAACAACGCAATATGTCTTGCACGTTTAATTGCAATTGTTAAAGTTCTTTGATGTTTTGCACAGCAGCCAGAAACTCTTCTTGGTAAAATTTTGCCACGCTCAGAAATAAATTTCTTTAATCTGTTTACATCTTTATATTCGATATGTGTAATTTTGTCTGCACAAAATTGGCACACACGTTTTTTACGACGCATACGTTTTTTTTGAACCATTGTCAAACTCCTCCTTAATTTCTTATTAATTGATTAAAACGGTAAATCATCATCGTCGATACTGTCTGTTATTGCTGAAAAGCCGGCAGGCTCGCTATTTCCTTTGTTAGAAGAAGCACCAGAAACATTAGGTGGAATCATAGAATCGTCGTAGAAACTATCATTCCCGCCTCCTCTTGCTTGAAAAGATGCTTTGCTTTCCGCAAAATCTTGCTCTTCTATAACAACATCGGTACTATAGCGACGCTGCCCAGTTTGCTGGTCATCCCAAGACCTAACTTCAAGACGGCCAGAAACACAAACCATCATGCCTTTTTTGAAAAAACGCTCGGCAAATTCGCCAGTTTTTCCAAAAGCAACACAGTTGATAAAGTTTGCATCAGGCTCGCCATCACGCTTAAACCTTTTGTTTACAGCTAGAGAGTATCTAGCAACTGCAATAGGTTCAGCCGATTGAGAGTATCTAACTTCAGGGTCTCTCGTTAGTCTGCCCATTAAAATTACTTTGTTCATGCGAAAATCCTCCTAAATTAACTTCTCTTATTCTTCAATTCTGATAATAAGGAAACGTAAAAGATTTTCTCTAAGACGTAAACGAGCTTCGATTTCAGCTGGAGCTCCTGCTTCCGAAGTGAAAGTTATGAAGTTATAGTACCCTTCTGTAACTTTTTGAATTTCGTAAGCTAAGCGACGCTTGCCAACATCATCGATCTTGTCAATGACACCGCCAAATCTTTCAATAAGCTCTACAACTTGAGAACATTCAAGCTTTGTAGCCTCTTCATCTAAGTTTGGTTTAACAATAATTGTCATTTCATACTTATGCATAATTGCACCTCCTCTTGGACTTTGGCCCATGGATTACCATGAGCAAGGATGTTTCAAATAGCTATTATAACATATAAAAAATATTTATTCAATACTTTTTTCAGATTTTTCTTTGATTTTTTTCTTTGATTTTTTATATACAACTACAATAACGATTACAATTACCGCAATAATGCCTAAAGGAACAGAAAGATACGCAAGAACTAAGAATAAATTGCCAAAGGCTGAGCCTGTGGTATTAGCCGAGCCTCTAAATGCGTTACCTATTCTTTGCCAAAAAGTTGGGTCTGTTTGCTCTTGTCGCTCAGGCGTTTCAACCATTTCGCTCATGCTTATATGAAGTGTTGAAAAAGCAACATCTGTTGCCATTCTTCTAATACGACCTTCAAGTGTATTTATATCTCTGTTAATTTCCGCAACTCTTCTTTCTATCTCGATTGCTTGTGGAATAGTATTTGCCATATCAAAAAAAGTCATAACCCTATCTCTTTCAGCGATACGTGCATCTAGAGTTGCCTGAGCATCATAAAATTGTTCGGTGATATTTTCAGCAAAGTCACTATAATTGCTAACTTCGCCTAAGTTTTGAATAAGGTCTCTAACTGTTTCAAAGTTTGCAGCAGGAATTCTCAAAGTGGCATGACCTGCTTTAAAATTCGCCCATTCATTGTTGTGGCGAACACGGTCTTGCCACTGGCTTTGGCTTTCAATATATCCGCCAAATTGAGAAACGAAGGTACGCATTTGTTCAACCGATTCGTCAAAATATTCAAACTCAATGGTCATATGTCCAGTTTTTATAATCATTGCAGATATGTTTGCAGATGTGCTTACTGCTGTTAAGCCAGCCGTAGGGCTACTTGCAGTTGTCATCTGAAAATCAAGGCTAGGCTCGCTATAAGAGGTTGCAGGAGGAGGAGCCGAAATGGCAGCAGGAGCCTCGTCCCAAGAGCTGCTGGTAGAACTTGAGGAAGAACTGCCGAAAGTTGAGCGTTGATTTGAAAGTGTGCTTAACTCCTGTAAACGGTCTGGAGAAACGTCAGAAGTTTCAAAACTTGATCTGTTGCTTGCACACCCTGCTAAGAATAAAGCAGAAGCTAAAATTGATGTAATTATACGTTTTTTCATTTTTAAACCCTCCGTTTTCTTTTTAGTATTAATATTATTAAAGATATGATTGTAATAACAATTACAAAGATTATTGTGAGATTTAAGGGGGTGAAGAGAGAATTGTTTTCTTGATAGGCAACTCGAAGTTCTTCTAGTTCAGCATCTTCAAAATCAGATACTTCAACTGTACCAAACTCTTCTAAAGAATCTTCTTGGCTAAAATCTTCATCAAGCGTATCAAAAGCTATACGGCTAGCAAGAGCTGGCACTGGCGATGTATCTGCTTCCCAAGCAGTAGTTGCAAGCGGAGCGAAATCGTTTGCGACCTCTGCATTATCGCTGTCGCCTGTAGAGTTCATTATAGTAGAAACAAGCAAAAACATAATCACAACACTTGCCACAAGCGGAACAAATCGCCTAAACGAAACATTTTTATGTCTTTCAAGCCTTATTTTATTCATTATCTCAATGTGAAGATTTTCAGGAAATTCATGTTCTTCTATGTTCTTAACTTCTGTAAAAAGTTGTTTATATTCTTCAAAATAAATCTTGCAATTTTCGCAAGATGCAATATGTTTTTCAAAAGTTTCTTTTTCGCTTTTTGTTAATTCGTTGTCTATATAAAGCGAAACAAATAAATCCATATCTTCACATTTAAACATTTTCGTGGCCTCCTTTCGGTTCTTTATATTTATTAGACGTTTTATTTACAGTTTTGTTCCCAGCATCTTCAATAATCTGCTTAAGGTTAGCCCTAGCCCTTGAAAGCCTTGACTTAACCGTACCTATATTAGTATCAGTAATTTTTGCAATTTCTTCATAGCTTAAATCGTTTAAATCTCTTAAAACTATAAGAATTCTATGGTTTTCGGGCAATTTATCTATAGCTTCTCTAACTAGAGTCGTCGTTTCTTTTGTAATAAATTCTTCTTCAGGGGTTTTGCCTTCCGATGGGATTTGTTTTTCTATATCATCGTCAAAATTGTCGTCTATACTTTCAGTATATTTGTTTTTCCTTTTTCTAAACTCGTCCATGCAAGTGTTTTTAATAATTCTAAACATCCAACCCTTAAAGGCTCTTGCATCATCACACTTATTAAGGTTTTTATAAATTTTTATAACAACCTCTTGCGTTAAATCCTTTGCATCTTCTTGGTTTAAAACCAATCTGTATACAGCATTGTAAATTGTTTTTTCTATTCTAAGCAAAAGCTCTTCAAATGCTTTAATATCGCCCTTTTGGGCTTTTATAAGTAAAGCTATTTCAAAATCGTTCATATGTATTTCACCTCATCTTATAAGTATACTACAAAATTTACTACTGTACAAAATAAAAATTTTATATTATAATATTTCTACAGATATCGTCAAAAAGTTTTGCATAGGAGTGATGGTATGAAGATTTACAAAAAGGTCGTTATGGAAATTATTAAGACGGAGAAAGTTGTTTGCAATATGTGTGGGTGTGACATGGAAAACACGGCACATTGCGGCTCGGAAGAATACATAAGCATAGAAAAATGCTGGGGGTATTCGTCTAGATACGATGGGGAGTGCCATCGTATAGATTTGTGTCAATGTTGTTACGAAGAAATAATAAAAACCTTTAAAATTAGCCCTTTATCAGAGTAGGGCTAATTTTTTTGCACTTTTTGAATTTTTTTTGAAAAAAGTACTTGACAAGAGTATTTTTTTATGGTAAATTATACATTGTGTTAGCACTCGATAAAGTTGGTTGCTAACAAAAGCGGAAAATATAAAAGGCGAGGTGTTCATATGCTTAACGAAAGAAAGCTAAAAATTTTAGAAGCAATTGTTAAAGACTATATTGAAACGGCCGAGCCTATAGGTTCGCGAACCATTGAAAAGAAATACAATCTTGGAATAAGCTCGGCAACAATCAGAAATGAGATGAGCGATTTAGAGGAGATGGGCTATATCATCCAGCCGCATACGTCCTCTGGGCGAGTTCCTTCTGATAAGGGTTACCGCCTTTATGTTGATAATCTTATGAATTATCGAGAGCTTACTTTGGATGAGGCAACTTTTTTAAAAAATATTATCGCAAATAATATTAACCATATGGAATACCTCATGAAAGAAACAGCCAAGGCAATTTCCCTTTTAACAAACTACACAACAATCGTTTCGGAGCCAACGGTTAACAAAACCAAAATAAGCCACGTACAGCTTATGCCGATGGATGAAAAAAGCATTGCACTTGCTCTTATTACCGATAGCAAGGCCATTAAAAACCATGTTGTTTTAGTAGATTTTGAACTTAGCGATGCAGAGCTTAATAATCTCACGCAAATACTTAACTCATGGCTTAGAGGCAGAGCGATTGACGAGGTTGATGTTGATAATGTGAAGATGTCGGGTGATAGTAACATCTCTAAAGTTTTTTACAAAGTGCTTGATGCTATAAAAAATATTATTTTACAAGAAAAAAATGTTAATATCTACACGAGTGGCGTTAATAATATGCTTGATTTTCCTGAGTTTAGTGACATAGAAAAGGTAAAGAGCCTATTTAAAACTTTTGAAGAGCGGGATGTTTTAATTACGCTTTTAGGCGAAAGTAGTGCTGACGATATTCAAATTGTGATAGGTGCCGAAAATAGCATCGAACAAATGAAAGATTTAAGCATAATAAAGGCAAATTATCAATTTAAGGGTCGAGATTTAGGGGCAATTGGCATAGTTGGGCCTAAGCGGATGGATTATTTTCAGGTTTCATCTATACTTAACGGTATAGTTAAAAATATAAATGATATTCTACGAAATGCGGGGAATGACGATGGCTAGGAGGAAGAAGAACTTGGAAGAGATTAAAGATGAAATCATAGAGGAAATGCAAGAAGAAATATCTGAAATTGAAATATTAAAGGCACAAAATGCCGAGTATTTAGACAAATTGCAAAGAAATATGGCAGAGTTTGATAATTTTAGAAAAAGAACTATAAAGGAAAAGGCCAGCATGTATGACGATGGCGTTTCTGATACATTATTTAAGCTATTGCCTGTTTTAGATAATTTTGAGAGGGCATTAAGCTCGGTAGAAAACAAAGAAGATAGCGTTTATAAAGGGGTTGAAATGATTTACAACCAGCTTAAAGAAACGACTAATTCTTTGGGGCTTGAATGTTTGGATTGTAATGGGCAAGAGTTTGACCCAAATTTGCATTTTGCAGTTTTGCATGAGGAAAGTGAAGAATATGCGGAGAATACTGTGATTCAAGAAATGCAAAAGGGTTATAAGTATAAAGAAAAAATTATAAGACCAGCGATGGTTAAGGTTGCTAAATAAATTAAATCAATTGGAGGAATAAAAAATGGGAAAAATTATTGGAATTGACTTAGGAACAACAAACTCATGTGTTGCAGTTATGGAGGGCGGCCAGCCTGTTGTTATACCAAATTCAGAAGGTGCTAGAACAACACCATCTATCGTAGGTTTTACAAAGACAGGTGAAAGACTAGTTGGCGAAACAGCAAAACGCCAAGCTATAACAAATCCAGACCACACTATCATGAGTATTAAAAGGCAAATGGGTACAGACCATAAAGTTAAAATTGATGATAAAAATTATTCGCCGCAAGAAATTTCGGCAATGATTTTACAAAAGCTTAAAAAAGATGCAGAAAGCTATTTAGGCGAAACTGTTACAGAGGCAGTTATAACTGTTCCTGCATATTTTTCTGATAGTGAAAGACAAGCAACAAAAGATGCGGGCAAAATTGCAGGGCTTGATGTTAAGCGTATTATAAACGAGCCAACGGCTGCGGCACTTGCATACGGGCTTGATAACGAAACAGAGCAAAAAATTATGGTTTACGATTTAGGCGGCGGAACCTTCGACGTTTCGATTATCGAAATTGGCGATGGTGTTATCGAAGTTTTGGCAACAAGCGGAAACAACAAGCTTGGCGGCGATGATTTTGATGAAAGAATTATGGAATACATTACAGCAGAATTCAAAAAAAGCGATGGCATAGACTTAAATAAAGACAATATGGCAATGCAACGTGTTCGTGATGCGGCAGAAAAAGCGAAAAAAGAGCTTTCAACAGTTACAACATCTAACATAAACTTGCCGTTTATCACTATGAACCAAGATGGTCCAAAACACTTAGACATAACTCTGACTCGTGCTAAATTTGACGAATTAACGGCAGACCTTGTAGAAAAAACTTTAGAGCCGGTTAGAAATGCAATGAAAGATGCGGGCGTTTCGGCGAACGATTTAAATAAAGTGTTGCTAGTTGGTGGTTCTACAAGAATACCAGCAGTTGCTGAAGCAGTTAAGAAAATTACAGGCAAAGAACCATTTAAAGGCATTAATCCAGATGAGTGTGTTGCACTTGGTGCATCTATTCAGGGCGGTAAGCTTGCGGGCGATGCTGGTGCGGGTTCTATCCTTCTTCTAGATGTTACACCACTTTCTTTAGGTATCGAAACTCTTGGCGGTGTTGCAACGGTGCTTATTGAAAGAAACACAACAATTCCTACAAACAAAAAGCAAGTGTTCTCAACAGCGGCAGATGGGCAAACGGCGGTTGACATCGTTGTTGTTCAGGGCGAACGTCCACTTGCACGTGATAACAAGCTTTTAGGGCAGTTTAGGCTTGATGGTATCGCACCAGCACCTAAGGGTATTCCACAAATTGAGGTTGGTTTTGATATTGATGCGAATGGTATTGTAAACGTTTCTGCCAAAGATTTAGGTACTGGCAAAGAGCAAAAAATCACAATTACATCTAGCACTAATCTAAGTGATGAAGATATTGAAAAAGCAGTTAAAGAGGCAGAGCAATACGCTGAATCAGACAAAATCAGAAAAGATGCGATCGACACTAAGAACAACGCTGAAAGCATGATTTTCCAAACAGAAAAAACGCTTAAAGACTTAGAAGATAAAATTGATGCAGCGGATAAAGAAAAGGTTGAGCAAGAACTTAACAATCTTAAAACTTTAAATGATACGATGAATGCAGAAACTATGAACGAATCTGACACGCAAACGCTTAAAACTGCGATCGAAAGCTTTACAAGCGTGTTCTACGAGCTTTCTGCAAAACTTTACGAAAACGTAGCTCCACAAGAAGGCGAAGGGGAAGAAGCTCCACAAGGTAATGATGATGTAATTGATGGAGATTATGAAGAAGTAGAATAATGAATTTGAATAGGCGGAAGGCGTAGCTTTTCGCCTAAATAAAGTATTTGGCAGGTGAAACAATGGCTTCAAAAAGAGATTACTATGAAACTTTAGGTTTGCAAAAAGGGGCAACAGAAGAAGAGTTAAAAAAAGCATATAGAACAATGGCAAAAAAATACCACCCTGATGCAAACCCTAATGATGGGGCAGCAGAGGCAAAGTTTAAAGAAGTGAGCGAGGCTTACGATGTTTTAAGTGATGCTAATAAACGTGCGGCTTATGATAGGCATGGACATTCGGCTTTTGACCAAATGGGCGGTGGTGGATATTCTTATAGCGGCGACTTTAATGCACACGATATATTTGAGCAGTTCTTTGGCGGTGGCTTTTCTGATATATTTGGCGGTGGCTTTAGCTCAAGGTCAAGTGGCCGAGGAAGAACAAGAGCAAGGCGTGGAGCTGATGTTCAAACCAATATGAATATTACCTTTACAGAGGCCTTTTTTGGCGTTAAAAAAGAAATTACAATCCCTATGACGGAAGATTGTGATGTTTGCAAAGGCACAGGTGCAAAGGCGGGAACAGTGCCTGAAAGTTGCAAAACTTGTAATGGTTCGGGCGAAGAGCGGGTTTTACAACAAACAATGTTTGGCACAATGCAAAGTATTGTAACTTGCCGTACTTGCTCAGGTTCTGGCAAGATAATTAAAGAAAAATGTGAAAGATGTAAAGGAAAAGGCAAGGTTAGACGCTCGAAAACATTTGAAGTGGATGTTAAGCGAGGGATTGACAATGGGCAGCCTATCCTCCTTTCAGAAAAAGGCGAACCTGGTGAGTTTGGTGGGCCAAGGGGCGATTTGTATATAGTTGTATATGTTGCACCGCATGACTTTTTTGAAAGGCGTGGCAGCAATATTTACTTAGAAATACCTATTACGTTTGCTCAGGCGGCCCTTGGTGCAGAGATTACAATCCCAACAATGGAGGGCAACGAAAAGCAAACTATTAAAGCGGGAACGCAAACCGGAACAGTTATAAATATAAAAGGTCGAGGCTTCCCATCTGTTAGAAATAACAGGATTTTTGGCGATATGCTCGTGACTTTAAATGTTACAGTTCCTACAAAATTAACAGAACGCCAGAAAGAACTACTTAGAGAATTTGCGGGAGATTCAGTCGAAGAAGTGAACGAAACTAATAAAAAAGGTGTTTTCAAAAAAGGGAAGAACAAAAAATGATGCAGAATGACTATATTTCAAGGCAAATAGAGGCGATAGGGCGTACATTGGCAGCGGTTTTAGTTGGTAAAAAAGCGGGTTATGGTATGATTAACGAGGACCTTGAAAGTGATGACGATTTGGGAATAAACCCAGATGCAATTTTACTTCACATGCTTATAAAACATATAACTGAAGGCAAAATTAACGAAGCTGAGAATTTGCTGTTCGAATACATTAAAGAAGGCACAGGCGAAAACAGATTGCAAATTGCCGAGGCTTTTTATGCCGAACTTGATGAATTAAGTGATACATTTCTTCAAGAAAATAATTTTTCTAGACAAGAAATTATAGAGGGGCGGGTAGAAAGTGAAAGACTGTATTTTCTGCAAAATAGTTAATGGTGAGCTAGATGCTAAAGTTGTTTTTGAAAATGATATAGTTAAATGTTTTTTAGATATAGACCCTATAAATGAAGGACATGTTTTAATAATTCCAAAAGAGCATTATTTAGATTTAGACGAAATTCCTGATGAAATTGCCTGCGAAATAATGCTAACATCTAAAAGGCTATTAAAAGAAATGCGAGTAATGTACGATTTTCCAGGCTATAGCATTATGCAAAATGGTGGAGAATTTAACGAAATCGGGCACTATCATATGCACTTATTTCCAAGGTATAAGAACGACGGCTTTGGGTGGACAACGTGAAGGCAAGGTATAGGATTATTAGTTTTGGAATAGGCATCGCTATAGGTGTGGTCTTTAATTTCTTGATTGCGATTAGTGTGGATATTTTTAGGTATTCACTTACAGCAAGAAGTGTTGACTTGAAAATGTCTGAGATGGAAGTTGTATCTTTTGCAGATGTGCAAGGATCTAGAGTTTATGTTGTTGTCAAAAGAGATTCTTATAAGGCCTATATTTATGAAACTTCGATAATACTGCCTAATAGATTTAACCTTATGGCAGAATTTGAGCCTCGTAAGTTTTTATTTGATGATGGAGTGTACCGAAACTCTACCACACTTGTTTTTGGTCGATGGGAGCGTTTTTGGATTGAAATCGATGGGTTAGATATTATATACGTATCCCTTAACGAAAATGAAGACCGCAATCATTCTAGAATCATAGAGTGGAGGCGCTTAGGTTTTATCTTTGCAGTTGGTTCGCCTAGTAGTAGTTTGGTATATTTATATTTCTTTAAAAAACGGATTGAATAATTTATGCAATTCGTCCCCTGAAAACTGCAATTCGTCCCCTAGATAAATCGGGGGCGAATTTTTATGTTATGATAATATTGCATAGGCTTTGTATCTATGATAGAATAAAACTAGAAATAAAAAATACGAAGTGAGGCGATACTTTGAAAACAAGCAATTTATTAGACAAGCAGTTAGCACACGACATTTTAGAGGTTGCACTTTCAACAGGTGGCGATTTTGCCGAAATTTTTGTTGAAAACACAAAAAAAAGTAACATTGTTTTGGTAAGCGGAAAAACAGACACTTTACAATCAGGCATCGATTACGGTATTGGTATTAGAATTTTTAAAGGTTTTGGGGCAGTTTATGTTTACACTAACGTAATGGAGCGTGAAAATCTTTTAAAAGTTGCTAAAGAAGCGGCGGCAGCGGTTAGAGGCACAAACAATGGAGCCATTAAAGTTTTAGATTTTACTGAAAAAACTTTTGCTGAGAAACATCCTGCAAAAATTCTTCCAGGCACAAAGTCTAAAAAAGAAATTGTTGATGTGCTTAGAAACATTTCGGATATTTCTTTAAAGTATGACCCACTTGTAACTCAGACTAGAGGGGCTTATATGGATGTAGACCAAGAAGTTTTAATTGCAAATAGTGAAGGTTTATGGGCTACTGATAAAAGAGTTTTATCAAGAGTTTTTGCAACGGCTGTAGCTTCTAAGGGTAATGAAAAGCAAACAGGCTCAAGAGATATTGCAGGCAAGTTTGGCCAAGAAATTTTAGAAATATTAGACCCTAAATACTTAGCAGAAGAAAGTGCAAGAATTGCGGTTACAATGGTTAATGCCGATATGTGCCCTTCAGGCAGAATGCCTGTTGTTATTGATAACGGATTTGGCGGCGTTATTCTGCACGAAGCTTTGGGGCATAGCTTAGAAGCAACTGGCGTTGCTAAAGGTGCATCAGAATTTTGCGGAAAACTTAATGAGGTTGTTGCAGATAAAAAAGTTACTGTTATTGACGATGCAACAATTGAAAACGCTTGGGGCTCGTTTAATATTGACGATGAGGGCTCTATGGGCCGCAAAAACGTTCTTATTGAAAATGGTGTTTTAAAATCTTACTTAGTTGATAGACTAAATGGTCTTCAAATGGGTATGGAGTCAACTGGTTCTTCAAGAAGAGAAAGCTATAAGTTTGCACCAACATCAAGAATGAGTAATACTTATTTTGCATGTGGCACAGATACGCAAGATGATATCATTTCTTCAATCGAATATGGTCTTTACGCTAAAAAAATGGGCGGTGGCTCTGTTCAACCTGCAACAGGCGAGTTTAATTTTGCAGTTTTAGAAGGGTATATTATTGAAAAAGGCAAAATAGCAAGGCCTGTTAGAGGAGCAAGCTTAATTGGAAAAGGCTCTAAAGTTTTGGCTGATATAGACATGGTTTCTGATAATTTAGAAATGGATGCAGGCGTGTGCGGTTCTCTTAGCGGCTCGGTTCCTACTAATTGCGGCCAACCTATGATTAGAGTTAAAGAAATTACTGTAGGGGGTAGAGATTAATGGATATTAAATTATTTAAAAACGCATTATTTGAAAAAGCTAAGGCTTATGGGTTTTCTGATTGTGAAATATATTACAATAATTCTAAATCTCTAAGAGTTGCAGTTTTCCAAAAAGAGATTGCTCAGTATAATAATTCTGATGTTTCTGGAGTTAGTTTTAGGGGGCATATTAACGGTAAAATTGGCTATTCTTATAGTGAAAAAATTGATTTAGACGCGATAGATTTTCTTTTAAAAGAAGCGGCAGAACATGCTTCTATAAACGATGGCGATGATGAAGATTTAAACCCTGATGCTAAAGTTTTAGAGTTTAAAGATAATTCTAAATTTGAGGCTTCGCCAGAAACGTTAATTAACTATGCACTTGACATGGAAAAGCATGGCTACGAAGCAGATGAAAGAATTAAAAATATTCCAATGTCTATTACTAATACAAGTGAAATGGAAACCTATATTGCAAACTCTTACGGTATGGAGCTTAGACAAGAGGGCAGTTACGCAATGGCAATGCTTGCTTTAAACGCCATGGAAGAGAGCCAAGTTAAAGTTAATTATGAGCTTTTCTTAGATAAAAACTTTGATAACTTTAATCCTGAAGAACATGCAAAACAAGGAGTTGCAGAAGTTGTTAAGCAATTAGGTGCAACTATTCCTAATAGCACAAAATCGAAGATAATTCTCAAAAATAAAGCTGCAAGCGATTTGTTTATGGTATATATGCAAAACTTTTATGCCGAAACGGTTCATAAAGGGCTATCTTTACTTAAAGATAAAATCGGCGAAAATGTTGCAAATTCTATGATAACTATCAAAGATGTTGCGAAGCATGAAAAAGCACTTCTTGAGCTTAACTTCGACTCTGAGGGAACAATTGTAGAAGACAAAAATATCATTGAGAATGGCGTTTTAAAAGGTTATTTGTATAACATGAAATCGGCTAAAAAAGATAGCGTTAAATCTAGCGGAAACGGGTTTAAGGCAAGCTTTAAGGCTCCAGTTGCAACAGCTCCTGCAAACTTCTTTATAAACCCTAGTGATAAGAGTTTTGATGAGCTTTTAAAAGAGCTTGGAACAGGTTTTATAATAGACAATTTATCAGGCCTTCATGCTGGTGCAAATCCTATTTCTGGTGATTTTTCATTACTAGCAGGTGGTTTCTATGTTGAAAATGGCGAAATTAAGAATGCGGTTGAGCAAATAACGATAGCGGGCAATTTCTATGAACTTCTGAAAGATGTTTTAGCGATTGGTTCGGATTTGAAATTTGCACCTCCTCAAGCTGGTGGGTCTATCGGTATGCCTTCTATGATAATTGATAATATCAACATTGCAGGTAAATAGAATATGAGTGAAAAAGCTGTGATTTATAAATCGCCTATCGGCGAAATCCTTTTAAAGGAACAATCAGGCTATCTTACAGGGTTGTTTTTCGAAAGAGAAACAACCCTAGAGGTTTTTGAAACACCAATACTTACAAAAACCATGAAGCAGCTTGACGAATATTTTGAAGGAAAAAGAAAAAACTTTGATTTAGAATTAAACAACATTGGTACAGACTTTAGAAAAAAAACATGGGATGCTCTTATGAAAATCCCTTACGGTGAAACCATAAATTATAAAGAATTAGCAATTATGATTGGAAATGAAAAGGCAGCAAGAGCTGTTGGCGGGGCTAATCATCATAATAATATCTCTATAATCGTACCGTGCCACAGGGTTATTGGTGCAAGTGGCAAGCTTGTTGGCTATGGTGGCGAAGTTTGGCGAAAAGAATGGCTATTAGAGCACGAGAAAAAGCATAAGTAATTTTTTTGTTGACAAATAATTTTCACTGTGCTAAAATAAACTTAATTTAAAACAGAAAGAGGTGTAAGAATGATCGGTTTTTCTTGCTAATAATTTATGGGCATAACTAATAGCTTATTTTATAACGATTAAATTCGTTTTATTTGTTATGTCTTACTACGCAAGAAAGACTATATTCTTACGCTTTTATAATGGCATTATATTGCTATGCTTATTTGAGTTGCAAGAATCTTTCTTGTAACTCATTTTTATTTAAAGTAAAAGGGGGCATAACAAAAATGTCACTAATAAACGTATCTAATTTAACATTTGCGTATGAGGGAACGTATGATAATATATTTGAAAATGTTAGCTTTCATATAGATACTGACTGGAAGCTTGGCTTTACGGGTAGAAACGGCCGTGGAAAAACAACGTTTTTAAATCTTTTGCAAAACAAATTCGAGTATAGTGGAAGCATATCAGCGAGTTGCGATTTTGAATATTTTCCGTATGAAGTTGCCGATAAAAATATGATAACATTTGATATTATTGAATCTATTTATCCAGATTATAGCGATTGGCAAGTTTTTAAGGAGTTGTCTTTGTTAGAAGTATCTGAAGATGTTTTATATCGTCCATTTTCTATGCTTTCAAACGGAGAGCAAACAAAGGTATTGCTTGCTGTGTTGTTTTTGAAAAAAAATAGTTTTTTGCTTATCGATGAGCCGACAAACCACCTTGATATGCACGGTCGTGAGATTGTAAGCAAATATTTAAACTCTAAAAAAGGGTTTATATTAGTTTCGCACGATAGGGCGTTTCTTGATGGTTGCGTAGACTATATTTTATCTATAAACAAAAGCAATATAGAGGTGCAACGAGGCAATTTTTCTAGTTGGATGGTAAACAAGGAAAGGCAAGACAATTTTGAAATTGCCGAAAATAAAAAGCTGAAAAAGGATATTAAAAGACTTAAAGAAACTGCTAAGGAAAAGGCAGATTGGTCGGATAAGCTGGAAGCGACTAAAATTGGTGCTGGCACTGGAACTGCTGATCGTGGTGCTATAGGTGCTCAATCGGCTAGGTTGATGAAGCGAAGCAAAGCCATAGAAAAACGCTATAATCGTGCTATAGAAGATAAATCTAAGCTCTTGAAAAACATCGAAGAGGTCGATAGCTTAAAAATATCGCAATTATCGTATCATACAAATAGGTTTATCACGCTTGATAATATTTCAATTTCTTATGGTGAAAAAACTGCATGTAAAAATGTTTCTTTTACTATAGAAAAAGGGCAGAGGGTTGCAATTTTAGGCAAGAACGGAACAGGAAAATCTAGCATTATAAAGCTTATTTGTGGTGAATCTATGGGTTACAGCGGTAATTTTCACAAGGGTAGCCAGTTAAAAATTTCGTATGTTTCACAAGATACATCAGAACTTAGTGGAGCACTTTCAGATTACATTTATGAGCATGGTATAGATGAAAGTCTTTTTAAGGCGATTCTTAGAAAGCTAGATTTTTCGAGAATTCAGTTTGAGAAAAAAATTGAAGATTTTAGTGCAGGGCAAAAGAAAAAAGTTTTAATTGCAAGGAGCCTATGCGAAAAGGCACATATGTTGGTGTGGGATGAACCGTTAAATTACATTGACATTTATTCCCGTATGCAAATAGAAAATTTAATTTTAGAACACAAACCAACGATTTTGTTTGTTGAGCATGACAATGCCTTTTGTGAAAAAATAATAACTGATAAAGTTGAATTGAAATAGAAAAAATTATAGAAAGAAGGAATTAAAATGGACGTTTATATGGAATATAACTTACAAAAGGAAATACCGAAGGCCGTTTTTCCGAAAGGGTATGTATTTAAGCCTATACCAAGGGAAGATGGGCACATTTGGGAAAGTGTAATGGATAAAGCATATAGTAATGAAAAAATAACAAACTCTCCGTATGGTAACTATGTGGCAGGTGATTTTGAATGGGTTGTGGTTGACAATTATTCGTATTTGCCAGAACGAGTGTTTATACTTTTTGATGAAAAAGGAGAGCCTTGCGGGACAGCTACCGCTTGGGCTCAGCCATGGAGATGGAGCGAAGATTATGGGTATGTTATATTTGTTGGGGTGATTCCATCTCATAGAGGGCGTGGATTATCACAACAAATGCTCTTAAGTATTTGTGAAACATTTAAAAGCAGAGGGCATAAATCTGCACTACTTGACGTAGAGAGCGAATATCTTCCTGCAATTAAAAGCTATCTGAATGCTGGCTTTTTGCCTTGTTTAACTACTGACCCTCGAACAACGCCTAAAGAGCAAGTTGAAGTGTGGAGCGATATTTTTGCTAAATTAAAAATTGAACCGCTAGAATACTCGTATGAGTTAGTTGTTGGAGCAGACAATCCACACCCGCCAAGACCATATTTGCTTGATTTAAGAGAAAGTGGGCATGATGTTAAATAAAAAGCTTGACAAATTTGGTTGATTATGATACAATCAATCCACAAACCATCTATATGGATGGTAATAGGAGGGGTTGGGATGTCAAACGAAACAGAAAAATTAACAGTAAATTTGGGAGTAGTGGAGCTTGCACAGATAGATGTTCTTGTTGAGCAGGGCTTGTATTCAAACAGATCAGATTTTATAAGGACATCTATCAGAAAGTGTTTAGAGCCACACAAAGAAGGTGTAGAGCGTTTTATTTCACCAATTGTAAGCAAGCAAAACATGTTGAAAGGAGTAGGGATTTTAAGGGTTTCAAAAAAAGATCTTGAAAGTTTGGCAAAGGAAAATAAAAGGCTAGATATTAGCGTTGTTGGTATGCTTATTATTGATGACAAAGTTAGTGTAGAGCTTTTTGAAAAGGCTGTTGAACGTGTTACTTTGCGTGGAAAACTTGTTGCTTCGGATTTAATTAAAGATATTGTTAAAAAGCTCTCGTAAAAACGAGAGCTTTTTATTATTTTAAATTTACTATCCAGTAATTTTAGCGGCATTAACTTTAACAGAAGGCCCCATAGTTGTTGCTATTACAACACTTTTAAGATATGTGCCTTTTGCAGCTGCTGGTTTTGCTTTAACAACGGCACCCATAAGTGTGTTAAAATTATCTGTAAGTTTTTCAGAACCGAAAGAAACTTTGCCTAAAGGAACGTGGATTATGTTTGTTTTGTCAAGACGGTATTCAATTTTACCAGCCTTAATTTCTTCAATTGCTTTTTTAACATCCATAGTAACAGTTCCTGTTTTAGGGTTAGGCATAAGGCCTTTAGGGCCTAATGCACGGCCGATACGGCCAATTGCACCCATCATATCAGGTGTTGCAACTACAACATCAAAATCGAACCAGTTTTCATTTGCAATTTTTGTAACAAGCTCTTCTGCACCAACAAAGTCTGCTCCAGCAGCTTCTGCCTCTACAGCTTTTTCACCTTTAGCAAAAACTAAAACTCTAACTTTTTTGCCAGTACCGTGTGGAAGAACAACTGTTCCTCTAACTTGTTGATCTGCATGTCTTGAGTCAACACCAAGCTTGATGTGAGCTTCAACCGTTTCGTCAAATTTCGCGTAAGATGTTTTTTGAACTAAATCTATAGCATCAACCGTATCATAAAGTGCATTTTTGTCAACAAGTTGTTGCTTTTCTAAATATTTTTTGCCTCTTTTCATTTAAAAATCCTCCTAAAGTGGTAGTATCGAGTTCGTTTTTGAATCTCTCCCACTGATATACGAAAAATACTTTTCGTTTCGTTAAATCGCTATAATATTAAGCGAATACTAGTCTTCAACAATAATGCCCATGCTTCTTGCAGTACCTGCAATCATGCTAGTAGCAGATTCGATAGTAGCAGCATTTAAATCTGGCATTTTAAGTTCGGCAATTTTTTGAACCTCAGAACGCTTAATAGTTGCAACCTTAGTTTTTTGAGGAACAGCCGAGCCTGACTCTAAACCACAAGCTTTTTTAAGTAAAACCGCAGCAGGTGGAGTTTTTGTGATAAATGTGTACGATTTATCTTGATAAACTGTGATAACGATAGGTATTATAAGGCCCGCTTGCGACTGAGTTCTTTCGTTAAACTCTTTACAAAAGCCCATGATATTAACACCGTGCTGACCAAGTGCTGGACCAACCGGCGGTGCAGGAGTTGCTTTCCCTGCTGGAATTTGAAGCTTAATATAACCTGATACTTTTTTTGCCATTATAGGCACCTCCTATTAATAGGCATTTTAGAGCATATCTAAAAGCCCGATGTGGTATAACGGGGGATTCCCTTCCACTTGTTGCTTAGTTGTTCAATCTATATAAATAAATTTATATAAGGCTACTTACTTGAGTAAAGTTTAGCTCTACAGGCGTTTCTCTTCCAAAAACAGACAAGGTAACGATAACAATTTTTTTGTTAAGATTAATTTCTTTAACAATGCCAATCGAATCTTCAAATGGCCCAGAAATAACTTTAACACTGTCGCCAACTTCTACGTTTAATGTTTCTACAGGAAGCATAAGACCCATATTTGCAAGCTCTTCTTCACTAAGTGCAACAGGTTTAGAAGCAGGACCAACGAAAGACGTAACGCCCCTTGTGTTGCGAACGATATACCATGTTTCGTCGTTCATAACCATTTTAAGAAGAACATAGCCCGGGAAAACTTTTCTCGTAACATTTTTCTTTTGCCCGTTTTTAACTTCAACCACATCGTGCATTGGCACAATAACTTCTTCTATTTCGTGGTGAAGATTTCGGGTTTCAACAATTTTTTCGATATTTGCTTTTACTTTATTTTCATAACCAGAATAAGTATGCACAACATACCATTTACACTCATTAGTTTCGTAACTCATCTAATCAATCCTAACTTACGAGATTAACAAAAACTTCCATGCCTCTGTTAAATATAAAGTCCATAATAAAAATTGCAATGCCAAAAATTACGCATGTAATAACAACCGTAACTGAGCTTTTAATAATTTCTTTACGGTTAGGCCAAGTAATTCTTTTAAATTCTACCCTATAGTCTTTAAATCTATCAGACAAAGAACGCTTTTCTTTTTCTGGTTTTGTTTTTGCTTTTTTTTCACTCATAACTTACACGTCCTCTATTTGGTTTCTCTGTGAAGAGTATGACCTTTACAAGTTCTACAGAATTTTTTTGTTTCCATTCTGTCTGGATGGTTTTTCTTTTCTTTAGTCATTTGATAGTTTCTTTGTTTGCACTCGGTACATGACAAAGTAATTTTTGCTCTCATGATACACCTCTTTTTCAAAATAATTTTATACTAATTCAACTTTAAAACATAATGTGCTGAACGTATCAGATTATAATTTTAAATGAGAATTAGTTTTACGCACGAAAAAAAGGACTTTCGTCGTTCATATAAGTTTAACATAAAACAAATTGCATGTCAACACTAATAATTTTAAAGTTTTTAGGAATACTACTCCAAGAGGTGAAAAACTTGAAAATTGATTTAAATTCTATTACAAGAAAAAGTGTACATGATTATAATAATTGTGTTGAAGATTTGCTATGCACCAAGGAAATACAAGCACTTGCGGACTTTAACCAGCACTTAAAAACAACAAGATTAGATCATAGCATAAATGTATCGTACTACAGTTATGTAATGGCGAAAAAACTTAATTTAGATTATGTTTCGGCGGCTCGTGCTGGGCTTTTGCATGATTTGTTTTTTTATGATTGGAAGATTTACAAAAAATCAAAGTTTTCTCATGCTATGGATCACCCAACACAAGCCCTTGAAAATGCAAAAAAAATAACCAAATTAAACGAAATAGAAGAGGATGCAATAGAAAATCATATGTGGCCCGTTTCTAAAAAAACACCCATATTTAAAGAATCTCACATTGTTTCTATGGTGGATAAATATTGTGCCTGCTTAGAGTTTGCAGGGCAAGGGTTAAAGATGATATTTTCATAGGAAATTTTGAAATATTTACTTGAAATAGCTAGTATTTTAGTGTATAATTATTATATAAGAAAAATTACTAAATAGCTAGTTAGGAAGTGTTTGAGTGATACGAGGGCAAGCAATACAAGAAAAATTTTTTATAGACGATTTTTATATACATGATTTGCTTAGAGATGCTAAAAAAGCGACCAATGAGGATATAGAAAAAATATTACAAAAAGCTGAGCGGTTTGAGGGTTTATCCCATCAAGATGTAGCCGCTCTTTTGGTTGTTCAAGAAAAAAAATATATCGACCGAATTTTTGAAATAGCAAGAAAAATAAAATCACATGTTTATGGCGAACGTGTGGTTGTTTTTGCACCATTATATGTGAGTGATTATTGCGTTAATCAGTGTGAATATTGTGGATTTAATTGCGATTCCTCGTTTAGGCGTCGCAAATTAAGCATGGCAGAAGTTATGCAAGAAGTTAAGGTTCTTGAAAAAATGGGGCACAAGCGTATTGCCTTAGAAGCGGGCGAAGATCAAGAAAATTGCCCTATAGATTATATTTTAGAATGTATAAAAACAATTTATAGTATGAAGTTTGAAAATGGCGAAATTAGGCGTGTTAATGTTAACATAGCTGCAACCACGGTTGATGAATATAAAATGCTAAAGGCCGCACAGATTGGCACTTATATACTTTTTCAAGAAACTTATCATCAAGAAACTTATGAAAGGGTTCATCCTAAGGGTCCAAAAAGTGACTATATGTATCATTCAACTGCATTTGATAGAGCGATGGAAGCAGGGGTTGATGATGTAGGTGCAGGCGTTTTATTTGGGCTTTACGACTATAAGTATGATGTTTTAGGGCTAATGCTTCATAACGAACATTTAGAGAAAAAATTTGGTGCTGGGTTTCACACAATATCAGTACCTAGAATTTGTGATGCAGATGATATGTTAAACACTAGATACGAATATGCTGTTAACGACGAAGATTTCTTAAAACTTGTGGCGATTATTAGGCTTGCCGTTCCATACACTGGAATAATTGTTTCAACAAGAGAAACAAAAGAAATGCGTAAAAATCTTATAAATATCGGAATTTCGCAAATGAGTGCAGGTTCATCTACTAGAGTTGGAGGATACTCTGAAGCTCAGGCAGATATTGAGCAGTTTTCTCTCGCAGATAACAGGGATGTAAAAGAAGTTGTTTACTGGATTATGGAAGAAGGCTTTGTGCCAAGCTTTTGCACGGCTTGTTATAGGCAAGGTCGTAGCGGAGATAGGTTTATGAGGCTTGCAAAATCGGGCAATATCAAAAATGTTTGTTTGCCGAATGGGCTTTTAACACTTAAAGAATATGCTGTTGACTATGGCGATAAACGTTTTAAAAAACTGGCTAGAAAAACTACAAAAAAACATATGAAGCAAATAAAAAACAAAGAAACTAAGAAGAAAGTAACAGAAAATTTAAAACAGATAGAGAAAAAAGGTAAGCGAGATTTATACTTATAGGGGGTGTTTTCATGATAGTAACACCGCAAAGCAACAGGTTGCATGTTTGTATTTTTGGTGAAACCAATTCTGGCAAATCGGCACTATTTAATGCACTTATAGAGTCGGATGTTTCAATAGTATCGGATATTAGTGGTACAACTACTGATTTTGTGCAAAAATCTATGGAATTGTTGCCTTTTGGTCCAATAGTTTTGGTAGACACTGCTGGGCTTAACGATAACACAATTCTTGGTGAAAAACGCCTAGAAAAAACCGAAAAATTGCTTGACAGAACAGATTTCGCAATATACACAGTAGATGCAAACAAAATTAATGAAAGCACCAAAGAATATGAGGAATTTAAGCAAAAATTAGATAGCAAAAACATACCACACTTACTTGTTTTTACTAAGAGCGATATAATTTTAGAAAAAACTTTGCAAAATGGGACTTATATTTCGATTTTTGATGAAGAAAGTATAAAAAAACTTAAAGAAATTATTTCTAACAAACTATTGGAAATAAAAAAGGATTCTGATAGTATGATAGGGGATTTGTTGTCGCCTAAGAGCACAGTTTTGATGGTGGTACCGATAGATAGTTCGGCACCAAAGGGTAGGCTCATTTTGCCACAGGTTCAGCTAATTAGGGACTGTTTAGACAATTCTATAACTTGCTATGTTACGACTGAAAAAGAACTTTCGGAAGCTCTTGAAAACATAAAAAAAATTGATTTAGTAGTCACTGATTCTCAGGTTTTTAAACTTGTAGCGGATATTGTGCCTAAAAGCGTAAAGCTTACATCATTTTCTATATTAATGGCAAGGCAAAAGGGCGATATAGATATTCTATTAAACGGTATAGATGCAATAAAACACCTTAAAGATGGTGATAAGGTTTTAATTGCCGAAACGTGTACTCATAACCGTACCCATGAAGATATTGGGCATGTTAAAATTCCAAACGCACTAAAGAAAACAACGGGCTGCAACCTAGAATTTGATTTTTCTCATGGAAGAGATTATCCTGAAAACTTAGAACAATATACTCTTATAATTCATTGCGGGGGCTGTATGATTACTGAAAGAGAGTTTAAAAGCCGAATTTCTTACGCTAAAAATGCAAATATTCCAATCACAAACTATGGCTTAGTTTTAGCCCACTGTAGCGGAATTTTAGAAAGAAGCGTTGAAATCTTAAAAGAAAGCAGGGAATTAAATGCTTAGAGATATATTAAACAAATATGAGCTAGATAAGAGTGACCTTTTATATTTAATGAATTTAACAGATAAAGATGATTTGAATATGCTGTATGAAAAAGCCTATTCTATAAAAGAAAAATTTATTGGACGAAAGGCTTATTTTAGGGGGCTTATAGAGTTTTCTAATGTATGTATTAAAGATTGTTATTATTGTGGTATACGAAAAAGTTCGCCGCAGGAGCGCTTTTCAATGACTAAAGAAGAAATTTTATCAATGGCACAGTGGGCATATGAAAATGAATACGGCTCGGTTACATTACAGTCTGGTGAGCGAAACGATGCGGAGTATGTGGAGTTTATTACAGAAATAATAAAGGATATAAAAAACCTTTCAGATGCTAAACTAGGAATTACTTTGTGCTTAGGTGAGCAAAGTGAAGAAACTTACCAAAGATGGTTTGATGCAGGGGCACACAGGTACTTATTAAGAATTGAAACAACAAGCAAAGAGCTTTACAAGAGAATACATCCGAACGACGAGCTTCATTCTCTACAAAAAAGAATAGATTGCTTGGAAGCTTTGAAAAAAATAGGTTACCAAGTAGGAACGGGTGTTATGATAGGCTTGCCGAGCCAAACCGAGGAAGATTTGGTAAATGATATTTTGTTTTTCAAGGAAAAAGACATAGATATGATAGGTATGGGTCCTTATGTTGTTCATAAAGATACGCCTATGGGTATAGAAGTTTTGACAAAGAATATGGACACAGAAGAAGAGAAAGCCAAAAGATTTGAGCTAGGAATAAAAATGATAGCAATTACAAGACTTTACTTAAAAGATGTAAATATTGCTGCAACAACGGCACTTCAAGCACTTAACCCTTTAGGTCGTGAGCTTGGGCTTAAAGCTGGTGCAAATATTTTAATGCCTATAATTACTCTGCAAGAATATAGGTATGGCTACCAACTTTATGATAATAAGCCTTGTATAGATGACGATCAAAACCATTGTAAAGTTTGCTTAACGGGTAGGGTTTTAAGCGTTGGCGATACGGTTGGATTTGCAGAATGGGGCGATTCGCCGCATTTTAAAGTTAAGAATAATTCTAAATGACTTTCGTATAACGATAACGAAACATAAAAAGGAAACCTAAAATGGTCTGGCAGTTAAACGGTTTTCATGGAAAAATGGATGCACCATCAACACTGGAAGCATCCATTTTTATTGCTGTATAAAATTTCACGATCCGCGAAAGAGTCTCGAAGTGGCATAATATGGAATTATTTATTATTTCGGCTTGTACCTGCTATGAAATTCATGTTTGGCAGTATTTGAATATTTCAAGACAAAATCGGATTTTGCTCTTGTATAACCATCTCTATCATGTTCATAGTTGGTTAATAAATCTTGTTTTATTTTGCCGTATTCCGCTGCCACAACCGGATGTACAATTAGGTAATCCCGAAAATATAATTCACTCCAATCTCCCATGTATGCAACATGAAGATGAAAAACTTTATCAGCAAATCCATTAGGTGTATATCCTTTGCAGAACTTTATTTTCGTTGGGTTGCTTTCGGTTTGCATAAGCCCCCAGCAAGCTTCGGTTAGGACATTGGTCAGTTTAGTTACATCACAACATCCGTCAATCTCCAATAAAATATCTATTGTGGGTTTAGAAATAAGCCCTTTAACAGCAGTGCTTCCAATGTGACTGATACGCAGGATATTTTCTGACCCTACAATATCTATGATATGTTGTTTTTCATTCTCGTACCAATTTATATATTGCGGATTATACTCTTCGAGAATTATAGGAAAAAATCCCCATAATTCTTCTAAGGTCATTTCTGATAGCTGCTTTTTCATTATTCATTCTCCTTTGCTTTCAAGATGTACCCCTAAATAATCTCTGCCTGTTTCTAATGACAAAAAGAGTGTGTCGTTCCATTTCTTCACTTTTTCATATAAATATGAGCAAAACACCCTAAAAATAATATTATTTTTGGGGTGTTTTCTATTTAATACCATATCATTTTTACTTTTCGCTAGCGCTCTAAATTAGTTTTTGTTTGCGAATTACTCATTAAGTAGTTAATATTTGTATCCCTACATCTGTTCAATATGGCTGTTCAGTAAATCCGATGTCAAAGCACCCTTTCTTTTTCCTTGGAGAATAGCAATATATTTTTCCATCAACATCCTCCATTCTTGAATCTCTTACTATTTATTTTGCCCAACGCTTTAGTTGTGGCATAAATTCGTTACACATTTTTCTAGCATCTTCTTCGCTCATTTTTGTTGCTTCAACAACGTGAGGGATAACGCTTTCAATCATCTCTTCAAGTGTTTCATTTGGGCTATTAAAATTACCATTCACAAAACAATAGCTGCAATAATCAGTAGATTTTGTTCCGTCAGCATTTAAGCCGTACATTTCGTCTGTTTCGCCCATAGGCATGCCACAGCTTTGGCAAAATTTTTGGTTTTCCATAAGTATTTCCTCCTAAATTTTAAATATAAGCAAGAGCAATTAATAACTTCTTTCAAGAGTGTAATTATTTTGCTCTATAACTTCTCCGATTAGCGAAATGAACTCTTTAGCTGACTCGTTTTCCGCAGATTTTTTCATTGAATTTTCGGCATCAGGTAAGGTTTCCCAAATAATCCAATCTGTCCATACTCCATCAATTACCATAAGCTGGCGATTAATGAAACCTTTGCACTTTGAAAGGTAGTTTTCTTGGATTTTGTCTGATACTTTTAAGAAATCTTCGGTAGATACACCTTCTTTTAGTTTGAATGATATAATCATTCCTGTTTTTTTCCAACACTTAAGAGTAGGAAAATGTTCATTCATAACGGCTCGTGCAGTTGCTTCATCTGCCCAAACATCTGGAACAACATGTGGTAAACAACTTTCAATTACTTGTTCCATGGTTGCTTCTGGATAGAAAAAAGCTCCATTTTCATAGCAATAGCAACAATAATCTTCATTTTTACTCCCATCAGCATTGGTTGCAAAATGCTGCGGTTCTTGCATAGGCATGCCACATCTCTGGCAAAATTTTTGATTTTCCATAACTAATTCCTCCTAAATATTAAGTACAAGCTTATAATAGCATAGATAGTATGACAGCAGTGAATAGACTTTAATCCACTATTTCAAAAGTAAAAACAACAGGGTTTGCTACATTTTCGTTAAGCGGGGATATATCAACCGATTTAATTTTTAGTTTTATCCCTAGTGCCTTTTGTAATTCATATAGCCTTCCGCCTGCACATCTTTCAAAATATAATCCCACATTAGGCGGTGGGGTAATGTATGTTCCGTCTAAAGCACGTTTATAATACCCGTGTGTACATTTGAAATGAAGCGTTAGCGTGTTGTCATCATTTAATACAGGTTTCCATCTTCCAAAAGTTTTTGCAAACAGTGCCATCCTTTCATCAAGAGCTAGATGGGCATATTCTATAGCAAAGGCTTTGCGCTCTTTATCGGCACCTGCACCATTGCAGCCTCCTTGTGTTTCATATAATAGAAAGCGTTGCTCTCGAGTTAGGTGCTTGTCCATAGCTTTGGCAAATTCATCATCCCATTCAGGTTTAAGGCATTTGATTCCAATAAGATTATGCCCCGACTCTTCTTCGTATTTTTTTACAATGCCCTCAAATATAGGTAATACATCTTCAGGAATTCCACTTTTTCTTTTTTGCATTGCACTTAACATACTTTTTACCATACATTTCACTCCTTCTATTTTGCTATTATATCAAACATACCATGACAACAGTTTCCATTGTACAACTACCGAAAAACAACGGAAATAGGGGCTTTTTAACCTACAAGTTTTCACCCTACCATTCTATTCTACACTATATAATATGACACCTGTACGTCATGTTATAAAAAATATTTTTATGAACTTGTCTATTGTCGCTTATTGAAACATGGAGCGGCTTTTTTGTTTTGACGCTTTTTATCTTATTCGTAAATTCCATTATAACACAAAAATAGAAAAAATTTTCGATTATTTATCACATTAAGACTAATTTTTTATTTATATATGGTTTTGCAATGAAATCACAAAAGTAAGGAGGTACGCCATGACCGACAATGAGTTTCTGAAATTCCTTAATACCGCCGTCCCCAATAACCTCAACATCTACAAATATTTAATGGTAACTCGCAACAAACTACGCCAGCACCAACGCATAGCGGTGTCGGTAAGTGGCGGGTCTGACAGCGATATAATGCTCGACATGATAGAGTTGGTAAAGCCCGATGATGGTTGTGGTTGGAGTATGACGCTACCTTGCGGAATATAGCCGAAACAGAACAGGCATATGGAATAACCATTGAACGGATTAAACCAAAAAAATCAATCCCTGTTGCTTGCCGTGATCACGGCGTACCATTCATATGCAAAGATGTTAGCGAGATGATGTATCGTCTGCAACGGCACGGCTTTGATTGGAATGATACGTCCGAAACCGCAACAACAGTAAAATACGGACGCTGTCAATCTGCTCTTGATTGGTATTACAGCCGCCGCCCTCCAAGTGCAAGCGGTAAGTCAAAATTCGATATAAGCCGTTTCAAGCTATTACGTGAATTTATCATGGCACATCCACCCGATTTTGCTATCTCGGAAAGATGCTGTGATTATACCAAAAAGAATGTTTCCAAAGAGTTTGACAGGGCGTTCAA
>Ga0123352_10001606_pt1 | contig 30356 bp, 20 predicted proteins | sample TergutLab28metaG_FD_89700 | JGI IMG/M metagenome (GOLD analysis project Ga0123352, IMG submission 89700) | Labiotermes labralis P1 segment gut microbial communities from Petit-Saut dam, French Guiana - Lab288 P1 | ecosystem: Host-associated > Arthropoda: Insects > Digestive system > Gut ...
GTAAGATATACAGTTATAAGTAATACAAGAGATTACAAAAGGAATTAACAAATACAAGTAAGGAATTCCATTACAATTAAAATACAATTACAGTAGTTAACGTGTAAGTACTCCATTAATCTGTACAGATGTGGAACTAGTCACTATAAACACAATAGGTAAACAGGCATACACAATTGTTCCGTGGAGACAATATGATTGGTATAACTTATACAGTAAGTGTACATAAGTTTTGTCTTAATGTTGTATCTTAGCTAGCTATATCAATGGTTATGTTGTAATTATCACACAGGAGACAGAGAACACGTAGTTTTCTGTTGCAACCTTGGAATAATACACAATACCCAACGCCTGTATGTTCCAAGATCCTTCAAAATGGCCTTGCTAACACCAACTTTTGTTACCAGACCCCTTCATATCCCCGAGCCTTGGTGCTTATTGCTGGAGCGCACTTGTACCTTTCAACCTACATTGTTCATTGTGCGAGTTTGTGCTTTTCACAGCAGTATCACTTTTTCCCACTTACAACAGACACCGTACGTTTCGTTCTCATTCTAGCAACAGAGCTACAATCGATCGAAAATGAATGTCAACCTGTTGCAAGGACATACATTTATTGTGCTTATTGTGTGAAAAGAGGAACGATGCATTTTAAATACTCGTTCACAGTTACATTTTACATCGTTCGCGAATTAAAAATCGATACGCAATATCGTTACGAAAGCGCGATAACGACTACTATAAATAAATAAAATATGCCGCTGATCATACGTCGCTATGCGTACGTTAAGAACTTTGACATATGATTGGTATGTGGCAACACTGAGAATGGGCAGTGATGGCGACTGCGTGGAGCGCAGATAAGAAGTATAGTGATCGTGAGAGGTAATTTATTAACTTAAACATTACAAATTTGTAGGAATATGCAGTAGTGGTGTATTGTGGCCTGTAGCGTTACATATAAGCCCATGCTTTCATGTCGTAAAGTGTGTAATGCATTCATGTCTCCTTTTACTGAAGTTGATGGGTGGAATTTGTCAGCTGTTATGTACTTACAGAGTGTCATGAAAGGTTGGAAAGAGTTAAATTATAAATGTAATTGTAATTATGTAACATACTAGTGAAAGTCCGAAATTGCACCTTCCATGAATTTGCGTTCTATATATTCAGTCCACTTCTTATTTCTAGTCATCCATATGAAAAATGTTATTTCAGTGTGGAAAACCAAAGTGCGTGCTAGTTAATGTGCTTCTGTATGGATTTCACTTCAAACCACAGTGGAAGAAATGTAATTCGAATTATGTGGTAAGTCAGTTTAGTTCGAAAAAACGGTGATTTATTTCAGTGATGCTATGTGATACCAAGACTGGCTTTCCACCAGAAATTATATATCCTCTTCAGCTGTGGAAGCATTGTTAAACCAGCAGTTTGCTTAAAATAAAAGTAGAAGATATGACTTTGTTACTCAGGAAGATAGCGATTTTCATTCCCTGATAATGGCAGTATTCTTTCAAGGATGCTGCACTTTGTTCACATTTGCTTGTGAATGTCAGTGGAGTAATATATTTATTTACATGGAATAAGAAAGACAAATGTAAAGCCTGGGAAGGTTTCTTTGTCTCATTGCAGATGGATTTGTATTTACCCAGCATATATAAACAGCAAGAAGACGCTGGCTGAAGGAAGAAGAATTCCTAAAGACAAGGCAAGTGTCCTTAAGCATACACCTAATTGATTAGTGACCCTGAGGTTTAAATTCTCACTACTGCCCAGGATGGAGGGTTTTAAATTTATAATATTCTTCAGTGCATTTGCAACCATATGGTGCACTGTGACCAGCAGCATGTGAAGAATTAAAGGTCTGTACAGTGTACCCAGGCCAACATTGGAGTATTAATGTGAATATTGTTTGCAAAATACACATGTGTAGAACTGGGTATTATTTCTGTTGTTATTACATTCCACTTGCAAAGTGTCAGTATGGTACTGTACAATATAGTGTCCTTATTGCTGTGAGAAATTATTCTTTGCACATTATCACTAACACAGTATTTAGTGATTTCAAGTTTATGTGGAGTTAAGACGAGATTAAATTGTGCAGACAGGACTCAGAGTACTGCCTGTGTGTGTGTGAGAGAGAGGGGGGTGGAGGAAGGGAGAGAGAAACTGCTTGTAAATCTGAAAGTAATTTCTGTACTCTTATACAGTTTTTAATTTGAGAGATTATGCAGTAAACAGATTTTGTGGTGTAGTGCAGGAATGCACAAATCCTGGATGCCCCATGCAAGTAAGTTTTGTACAGTGGCATTGAATGTTTGTGAGGCCTCAGTATGAAACTAGCTTCATGTCACCCTTCTGGCACCCAGAAATTTAGGGTGGTGTCATAATTTTTGAAAAGTTTGTGGAATCCTGGTGTAGTGCACTCTTCCTCTATTAGTGGTTTGACACCAGGACTTAATTTGGTGATTGCAACAGAGCATAGCTATCTCAAACAGAGAAAGGGAACTCAACAGGTTTTCTCACTGAAATTTTGTGTGCTAAATTCTTTGTACCTTCATTGGTGTCACAGCTCAGCCAAATTATGCAACTAGTTCTCAATGGAGGAAGTTGTGTTGTTCTCTATTGGAGATGATTGGACTTGAAACAGCAGAACCAACATTCATAAAGGCTATCAGACACACTTGGTATCCAGTTGAATAGTTACCAAGGTATTTTTTGTATCAGTAGAGGCATCTGTACTGTTTTGGGTTACAGTTTCACAGAGTTCTATGTATACATTCTGTCATTATTTCCTCTTGTTTATTTTGATTCAGGCAGTTGAAAATCCAACACATCAAGAAATAAGGGATGTTTTATCGGCAGCAGGAATGAAAGTTGGAGTGGAAAATAAACTGTATAGTCGAGAGAAGAGCAAAGAGCCTCTGTACCGTGGTCGGATCAGAGTTCAACTAAAATCTGATGATGGAAAACCACTTAACCCTGACTTTCCATCCCGTAAGTTGAATTTTATGACTGGGAATACGTGTAAACATAAATTCACAGCTTGTTCCAGCAGGATCTGCTGCGTTACACACTTTACAGAAAGATGACAATCTGTCATTTCTGTAGTTGTTAGCCTGGCAGACAAGTTAGTGTTTCGCAAACTAGAAGTAACAATTCTGGTATTAGAAGGCAGTGCTGGAGAACTGCCAACAGCAGAGCTGGACACTGGATCCTTTTCTGAATCATTTAAGCATAACCCATATTACCACTTGACTTTCCCAAGATGCACTCAACTTTGATCTTCCAAACTGTCAGTTTCCAATAGATTTACCGTCCAGTATGACGTATATGTTAGTTTCACGTATGTCAATTGGCCAGCCCACTGCAACCCTGAATTTATTACACAAACTGGAAGATCAGGTAGTATAGAACACCAAAATAACTTCCTCATTCAGTGGTGGTTTGGGTATTTTAAGTTATGCCTTTGTCTCAGAATAAGATGTATTTCACAACTGTAGACAAGTGTGTACTACATAGTGTGTTGGTCAGTAGATGAGATTGTTCTATTTTATGTAAATAATTTTAAAAATTGAATTACACATCTCAGATTTAGAGTTTCAAAGGAACAAATTTCCTTCTGTGGAATTTTTATTTGAGAACTACACATATACATGTTCATCCATCTGTATTATTTTCTCAAATGTAAGAGGAGGTTTTTTCCTTAAATTTGGCACTTAAGTATGTGGGGTCATCTTAATTTTGAGTATACTGCGCCAAACTGGATCACTGTGAACCAGACCCTGCAGAGCCAAACCAAGGCCTGCATCACCAAATCATGTGAAATCTGCACTCTTCTGAGATATTACACAGCATAGAGTGGTAATTCTTCACCAAAGTTTTGGGACAACCTATCAGTCCTAGCTTCGTGGGTAAAGAAATCCAAAAGAGAAAACACATCATGACAGTAGCTCACTGATACGTTCTAACTACAAGACTCAAAAATAAAACCTGGGCCAATCCACAAATTGAAAGCCATAAAAAGAGCCATGAACTCAGACTGATCAGGCCACAGACATGACACAAAAATCCGGAACACATGTATTTCAATTCTTAACACCACTAACACCACCTGTGGAGAAAATTGTGAATCTTCATTGTCAAACTGTACTAAGATACAAAAAGTAAATTCTGTTCTGTCTTTTACAGCATCATTTACTTAACTTGTTGTCTGGTGAATATAATTACACATGTAATGAATTTGTGTATAGGCGAATCTGTAATGCTGTATCTTGGGCAGATGATTCCAAAGCTGAAATCCCGGGCAGGAAAACAAGGAAGTTCAGACCAGGGGCAATCTCAGTCAGGCTCTGGAGCTTTGAAGAAAAAGGGTAAAGGCAGACGATGATGCATTAAAATTTCAAGAACACTGTATTCACATTCAGAAATAAAGTATTGCTGTTATATCAGTTTTTTTTAATTGTAAGAATACTGTGGTGATTTCTTGTAATACAGATTGTTGGCATTGTAATGTATTAAACTGAAGCACCAAACCTGCAGCCACAATTTGAAACACATTGGTTCCAGCAGTGTTCCATTTATTGTGGAGGCTTCAGAAAATCAGAATATGATGCAATGCCTTGCAGTCTGGTATAAATTACCTGAAAATTGAGTCAGCAGGTTCCTCCACAATATTGGTGTGAACCTCCAAATCATTGAACTTCTATAAAAGCCAGTGTATGAAGGTCACACAGCAGTGGGAAGAATTTGTGGTATTGGCTGGTGATTATACAAGGAAACAAGGTACCAAAATTCTTACATGTTTGCAGCATGCATTTTGTTCTTAGAATCTTTTGTATGACTTTCATTGTGTGTGTGGTGATTGAAAGAGGCTGGAATAAAGTGATACTAGAAAGGTTATTGTAGTCGTGTTGCTTTATATTTGGGTTCAGGAAGTATGGTTTGAGTCTTGGCCAGGTTATGCTATCCACATTGAGCTTTAGTGTGGTTTCTCCTTCCAAACCCTTGACATACCCATCATTCATGATCACATTTCCCTAACATTCTCATGAATTCACAATATAGTCTGTCCTACCATGATATAAATCTAATTTAATTTGTGGTATGATGATAACGTACCATAAATGAGACTATCTGCCGACCCATGGTGCTATAACCATTGTCTGATATGGCAGAAATGCCAAACTCCATTTTCTGTTTACAAATGTGACATCATGACATAGACTTCACTTTCAAGTTCCATTTTCTGTTCGTTACACCTGTTAACACCATGGCATTAAAACTGTATTAACTTTACTTCCAAGCTCATTTTTTTTCTTCATTGCATTTGTAGCCGATTTATACAGAACTGAACGACAAATTCAGATGAAAGCAGAAGCTATTGAGTGATCATATTCCTATAGAAGTCCTTGTAGCAGCATGATGCCTTTGTTGCCATCTGTGATGCCTGTGCCACCACTGCTTATGTATAAGAGCTAATCATTTCATCAGTGATACCTCCTTACTTGAATGAATTGTAGTGAATTGTAATAAATGGGAATCAGCTGTTATGAGCTGAACTAGCGTGTAGGGGCATTCGCCCTCTTGTTATAACACAAACCAAGTGGTGTTCATGGCACATTGCAGTGAAATGCTAAGCTGTCTGTGTGGCATAGATGATGAAGCTCCTGCCACTGAGGTCCCTGTACCATTAACCCACAGGTGCAAAAGGTTGTGACATCATATGGCATACTCCAGCTGTGACATAACCAGTTAAGTCGAAGGTCTTTGAATCTCAGCACACAGTCAAGGTATAAAAATCTCCATGTCCATATACAACTAAAAAAGAACTAATATTTCTATTCTTGTGTTTAAATATATGTACTGACCTTTAACCCTATGGCACACAGTCGCAGGACACTTACCATATTTACTCACATAATTTATGAATCTACATAGTTCAGCACCCCTAAATTTAGACAAGATATTTTGGAGAAAAAATAAATACGGCTTTTACCCCCAATTTTTAGCCATAATTTTCTCACTGAATATATATGAGTGTAAGCAACTAATCATGTAATTTTTACTTCCTGCATTGTCAGTCCCCTTGTTTTTATAGTATCAGTTCATCTATGTGGAAACACTTTGGAGTAATATAAAAAGGTAAACACTCCTCCTTTAGCATTATTTAGTGAAATAATTTTTGGCCCAAGAGCAAATACGAGGATGGAACACCCATCTCATTTACCAGATGTCACTTCTTCAGTATATCCATTAAAATTACACTGCAAAAAACAATGTGCAAATTTTATGTGCCACAGTTTTCAGACAAATTCATGAATGAAGAGGTATATAAATTACCCCAGCAAATATGGTGTAAACCTTCTGGGCTTGGAAACTCCAGACATTATTTTAAGGTCATAGGTACATGTAGTATCAAAAAAATTCTGCTTTAGTTCTGATAAATAAAAACAGTGAAACTGGATTATATATACAGTCATGTTAAGCACATACAAAAAAGGCTTGATTCACCTTACAACATTAAAAACTCATGTTACTTATCAAAAAAGATCCCCCCTCCCCCCCCCCAAAAAAAATAACATAACCTGAATGTTGTCACTTGTGTAGTCACAAATAAAATCACTGTTCACAAACATGAAAGACTAGTTAGTATAAAAATAAGATGTTGCTTCTAATGAAACAGTTGAACTTGTGAGTCTTGAACTTCACTAACAAATATACGGTTTGCTGGATACTGGTTTGTATGTTATTAAATTAGCACTCAGAACCTGACTCAGAATCATCTGTATAGTATTCACTGAAAGTACGTCTTGCTTCTGATTCATAAGCCAATAGCTCTTCATCATGAAGGTGGGATGCCCCATCAATAAAACTGGCAAACCTGGGAAATAAACATACATTTATTATGAACATGTAGTTTTAATGCACAAATTTAAGTTCTAAACACTCAATGGCATGTCTTTTAAGAGTTATAGAGTGCTTATATTTAAGAACTGTATATATCAATCTATGCATGGTTTTGATGGGCAAACCTGGAGGAAAGAGACTACTTGGTAAGCCTAGGCAGAGATGGGAGGATACCATTAAAATGGATCTTAAAAGACATGGGATGGGAGTGTGTGGACTTGATTCATCTGTCTCTGGATAGGGGCAAGTGGCAGGTAATGAACATTTTGGTTCCATAAAATGTGAGGAATTTCTTGACTAGCTGAAGACCCATAAGCTTCTTAACAAAGACTCTGCTCCACTTGGTTGGTTGGTTGGTTGGTTGGTTGTTTGGCTGGTTGGTTGGTTAGATTGTATACAGTATGTTACCTTATATAAAACACTTATTTTTACAAATCGTCATAAAAACTTTAAAAATATAAAGGCTATAGATCAGTAGTAATATTCTTATCAAAAATGAGACCTTGTATTTGATGCAGCAATCAAATTGGCATGTGTGGAACAGTGTCTACTTTTTTGGGGAAAAGAGGTACTCAGTTGGGTGAGGTGGAGGGAGAGGGAGCATACTTTCAAGTTTCTTGACAAAAATCTGTCCGATACATCATGCACTAACAATTGGGTACTTATTTAAAACAAAACATCTTTATTTCAGCCTCCATTATTTTCTGCATTCAATATTAATTTTGGTCTTGTATTTAAAAAAAAAGGGGCTGCTGCAGCATACCACTGTGTACTTAAAGAGTAAAGCCCTCTATAAAACAACTTTGATTTCTCCACATAAAAGGCCCAAGATCAACCTTCATGTTTCACCAAAGTACAGTGATCCACCTCATGAGCAATGGACTTAATCTTGACACCATAACAACTACAAAACTTCAATCTTCTTGTCATTAAAAAAGTCAAAACATATTCTGCATGTTGCTGTACCACATGAGTAAGTAAGAAGTCAGGCTGTGTAGTGTAACTGGTAGTCTGTAAGTAGTTTGTGCTTTACATTCAGTCTTATTGTGAATATGAGGTGTGTTCATATAGTATCTAGATTAGAATTGTAGTGGTTGTTCACTGGGTGGGATGTGTTTGCAACCAGCCTTGACATGTTCGTACATGTCTTAGCAACTCATGACACAAGTTGCAAGTGGCTGCGTTTGCTCAGTTGGCTGTAGTAGGTCGCAGAAGTAACATGTGCGTTTATGTCATAGCGATTTTTATGATGTGTGAAAGTACCGAACAACGCATTTGCATCAAGTTTTGTTTTAAAATCAGAAAAACCGCAATGGAAACGTATCAATTATTGCAGCAAGCATACGGTGAAGATGCAATGGGTGGTACACAAGTGTTTGACTGGTTCCGTCAATTTAAAGAGCGTAGAACCTCCGTTGAAATCAACCTCCACTCGGGACAACCATCAACATCGAGAAACGAGGAAATGATTGCTAAAGTTAGAACAATCATTTGCAATAACAGGAGATTGACAGTACGAGATATAGTGGATGACTGGGATCTCCGTGGGCTCATGCGATGCAATTTTAACTGACGATCTGCACATGAAACGTGTGTGCGCAAAGTTTGTGCCGTGTTTGTTAACAGATGACCAACATGAGCAACGTCAGACAATCGCCCATGATTTGTTTGAACATTCATGTGAAGACGTGCAGTTTGTTAAGTACACTGTGAGAGGTGACGAGTCCTGGGTCTCCGGGTACGACCCAGAGACAAAACAGCAATCGTCACAGTGGAAGGGTCCCACGTCTCCACAACCAAAGAAAGGGCACCAGGTGCGAAGCAAAACCAAGGTCATGTTACTGGCGTTTTTTGATTCTGAGGTTATCGTACACCACGAATACACTCCCAATGGGCAAACAGTTAACAAGGAATTCTATGTGGAGGTCTTGCGACATTTGCGTGAATCAGTTCGCCAAAAACGACCGGAAAAACGGCGGGATGGCAACTGGATCCTGCACCACGACAATGCGCCCCCACACACTTCACATCTTGTGCAGCAGTTTTTGGCCAAACATGGCACTGCTCAGTTGCAGAAGCTGCCATACTCACCAGATCTCGCACCTTGTGACTTTTTCCTATTCCCAAGGCTTAAGAAAGTTCTGAAAGGACACTGATTTGAGGCAATGGATGATGTCAAACAAAATTCAACGAAGACACTATTAGACATCCCAAAAGAGGAATTCGCAAAATGTTTCCAACAGTGGCAGAAACGTTGGGCAAAGTGTGTAGCTGCAGAAGGGAACCATGTTGAAGACAATTAGGGTTAAAACCCCGTAAGCTTTATCTACTTCATGTATTGTGGTCAGTCTGGATACTTTTTGAACAAACCTCCTATAGGCATGTATTGTACCTTCAAGGATTATTTGATTCTTGTCCTACAAATTCAGCATTTTAGCCAGCTTCACAAGTTCTACACTATTGTTTTTCAGTTCTGTGCTTTGGACTGACCTTGTGGACATATTTTGCCAGTAGATGCTTGCGTAATTTTATTCAGCTTGTTCAGTCACTTATGCATCATCAAATTCTTATTTTGCCCATACTGATCACATGTACTTTACTGTATGTGATGGTCACATGGTTGCAACTAGAACAAGAAGTGAAAAACTGTTTTCTAACAATAAAGTATTTGAATTTTACTATCTTCAAATTCTCTAACAAAATCAGTTAATATTACCTAAGAGGATCTTTGATTTTAAGCACAGTCTTCCAAGCATTGCAGTCAGGACTGGAGCAGTATTTCCGCAGTTCCTCCAAAGCCGTTGCAGTTTCCTTCACCCCTTGCTCATAGTACTCGGCTTCAGTCAGCAGTTTTGCTTGTGGTGGAAAATATCGTTTCCTGCAGACAACAAAAAATCTTTCATCTTATTATTAGTTTCAATTTAAAGGAAAACAAGTCACAGACACACATAAGTACACAAAATTTACAAATATAAACACTAGGTATGATCAGAAACCTTCCAGCCTGACCACAAGAATTCACTACTGATTTTATTACAGCTAGGTGGGAGTACAATTTGCAGTCATCTGCTTAATCTGCACAGTCATTAGTTGTTGATTTCAAAGTTCTGGCATAGGTCATTTTGAAGGAACTCCTTATGAAGTGTGATTGTATGTTGTGATTTCCACTCCATTAGGAAATGTCAGACGTTAAAGAACAGTGCAGGTTCATTAAGTTTGCTTGAAATTAAGAAAGAATGTTACAGAAACGATTGAGATGTCTTCTCAGTGGAAGAGTCCATCATCCCTACACCCAAAGAAGGCCAGAAAAGTCTGTTCCAGTGTAAAGTGCAGTCTGTTTCCTGCCCCCCGCTCCCAACATGCTTGGATTTTTTAACACATATTTGTTCCACAGGGATGAACTGTAAACCAACATTTCTATGCAGATATTCTGTGATGTCTACCAGAAAATGTGCAGTGGAAACAGTGTAAAAAGTGGCATGCTGGAGATGGGTTTCTCCACCACAGCATTGCTCCTGCTCACAGTGCCTTGTCTTTACAGGAATGTGTATCCAATAACAGGACTATCGTCCTGTAGCCTCTGTAGTCTCCAGATATAGCACCCTTTGACTCTTTCTTTTTTAAAAAATCCAAGTTAGCACTGAATGAAAGGGAATTTTGTAACATCAGAATGATTCAAAAACAGTCAGATGCTACACTTCCATAGTTATGAACAGATGACATCAGAACATGCTCCCAACGTAGTAAATTTTGGGACTGCTGTATCTTGTCACGAAGGGACTACTTGGAGGGGAAAGCATGAAGTATCAGGTAAATGCTGTTGTAACTGGGGGAAGAAAGATATTCAGGAACTTTATAATCACCCCCCACCCCACAACATTCAGTCCCGCTACAGACCGTGGCAGATGAAGGAAAAGAAAAGAATGAGCATTGTTCAGAAAAAGAGATTCTTGAAATGACACTTTAGTTAGGTAAAAACAAATTTTTATATACATCATGACTGTGTATGCATGCATAAGTGTATTTGGAGTGAACATTCAGTGCCTTCACATATTTTGGTGCACAGTCCTGCACATCTATTAAAAACTCTTAATTGAAAACATCAATCTTTATTTTGTACTACAGCAGGTATTCAAATGGCAACTTCTTTGTGTTATGTATGTAAAAATGCTGTACACAATCAAACCAATAGCTGGGTCTTAGTTAATGTACAGCATATGTTCCATAAAGTGTTTAAAATAAGTTCTACAAGGCAGACTTCACAGAGTGTGTGAGCTTGCATAGCACCAAAAATTAGAAGGCCCAGTGCAGCATTTCCCAAACGTTTTTGCTCACAGGCCCCTTTTGGCTTCAAAATATAACCACGGATCCTCACAACCTTGCTCATGTGTCTGGATGAAAGGTATCCAAAATTAAAAATTTATATCTAAGAACTTCTTAAGACAGACACTGAAACCTACCAATAGCATACATAAAAATGCATTGCATGATTTTATCTTAATTAAAATGATTATTGCTCACTTCATGGTTGCAGGGCGTTTCTTAATTAGATTTTTTAAAGGTCATATGAAATAAACATATCACCAATTAAAGACATTCCTCAATTTTTTTCACAAAACATTATTCCTTTAATTATAAAAAATAAGTAAACTTCCAAGTGGTGATTCAAGAAATTTATCCAAGGATCCCCTGGGAAATGGTCGCAGATCCCAAGCGAACCACGGAGCACACTTTGGGAACTAACAGCCCAGTGTCTTTTCGTGTTGTGTGAGCATGTGTGTGTGTGTGTGTGTGATCACTACTACCCAGATATCCGTGAATGGCAGTCCACATGTTTCAGTTACATTCGCAGCCATTTATACTAGTTTTTCATTACCCATATTTAATGAAGAAGCTGGAAATGATTTTCAGTATGAGCTCTATTCAAGGTCTTATTGGCTGTTGTTCTGTCCCAATCAGACAAGTGTTTTAAAATAATGATTTTTATAAATTTCACTTAGTGTGATGTATGATACCCTTGGGAACAGACACCAGCAGTTTGCTTCCTTCAGTTTCTAAAAGTAAACAAATAGTCTTTTCTGTTTACTTCTATGTGTCATACAAAATCATTAACTTAAAATGTGCCTAAAACTCATTTTTAGTAACCCTTAGCCACATTTTGTAAGCTCAGTTTTTTTTTCCTTAATAGGAAATATTAATATTATTCCTATGAAAATCCACCTCAGGGGTTACACCTTGCTATGTAATACTCTCTCTACTTGTGACTGGTCTTGTGTGTTACAAACACTTTAGTCGATGCTGGTGTCACCAGTGTCAATGCTCCCATTCATTAGGCTATCACATAAGCAATTCTCTGACATTTCTTCAGCAAGTCTAATTATCCCCCTTAGTTTTCTGGCTCTTAACCATGTTACAATTGGAGTAAAATTTACTTTCAAGTACATTAAAATACACTTACACTTGCACCACAAGAAATTTTGGAATTATGTTTTCACTGAGGAACAATAATTTCACCTGCATTTAGTTTCAGGTTCATGGTACTTATTTAGTAAACCTGGCAAAGCAGCATATGTTTATGTCAAACACAGTCAATCAGTCTATAATAATTCTAGTATAGGAGTATTCCCCTCCAATTTTCTGTCCTCTGACTCTTTAGCTGCTGTTTCTGAATGAGGTTTGTAAAGCTGTTAAACACCTAGGACCATCTAAATTTCTCAGGCTTACAGTATCTTGGTTTTGTTACATGTAATTCTAATATTTTAGTACCTTTCCTCAAACATATTTTCATCACCAACTTATCTCAGCAGCATTTTACAACCGTACAGAACTAAGTGAGGGGAGACAGGATAATGTAGGCAGTAAAGTGGCTAGTCTATGGGCTGGATGATCCATGGTTCAAATCCTGGTAGGTGCAAGAATTTTTCCTATTCTCCACAAAGTCCAGATGGCATGAAGTTCACTCACCTTCACCTAGTCTCAAGAAGGAGATGAGCTCTACTTCTACTCTGCCTGTATGCCTTCATGGCACAGACAGGAGCAACTTTACCTTTTATGGGACTAAGTGCCAATTGTGCCTATATTTTTAAAGACAACAGTGCTTCTGTTAGCATTGCTGACCTAGTTCTATTATTAATAATTTTTGCCAAATTACTTGAATTGTCATACATGATCAAGTTCATCACTACACAAAGTTCAAACCTAATCTTCACCAACATGGGTTTACTCAACACAAATCTATCATTACCAGTCACATAACTTATCTTGGTGTTATTACCCTCTGGGCACCTCTCATTGTCAAGCTGATGACACATACTTTGGCCTTAGCAGTGCTTTGAATCTCATTCCTCATACCTTGCTTCTTCAGAAACTTAGTATAATTGGACTTTCTGGTGGCTACGTGAACTGGTCTCATAGTTACTCAACCACCAAACAATTTCTAGGTTCAATTTCTTGAATTTTTTCATTGACTATTGCAGCACTTTCTAGTGTTCCCTACAGATCTGTTCTGGCACCTCCATTATTCAGCATAATATGACTTACACAGTGTAATGAAGTAGCTATTCTAGAAACCTCTTTGCTAATGATCTTCATAATTTTTTGTGTCATTAGATCTCCTCATACTTTGTTCTGCTCCAATTTGATATTCATTCTATGTGGGGTTCATGCACTGTTTATTTCATAAACCTCAAGATTAATAGAAGTAAAAAAGCAATCAACCCATTAATAGCTTTCAGTTTCACAGAAATACTAGTGGTGGTAACAGGAATGGAATAAATCACCACTGTTACACACTTGAACTGGCGAAGATTTATTTCTGTATAACACACAGTAAAAATATCAGGTGCTGACTTGCATACAATAAAGCAATATATTTACATGCATTGATGCAAAGTACAACATAATCCACATCTTCTATCATGCAAAACACAAAATTATAAGTGCACATACAACGTGATTCAAGAATTTTCTGTTGCTGTTTCTTAACATGCACTTAGCTATTAAGTTTGCTTACCAATATGCTAGCAACTTTGAAGTCCACACAGCTGGAAAATTGTAAGCTGTGAGGATTACGATGATGATGGCCACAGATGCTTCTTGGAATTCGCTACTGAAGAAAATACCTGATAGTGATGTACCCTGTGGGGAAATAACTTATAAAAAATAGTCACTAATCAGCAAAATGCACAGCAGGAAACTTCAAGGAGTGCTGTTATGTCTCGATCTATTACAGTGTACTTTATTCTTTGAGTAGGTTTCTGTACGTGCATAATATTACTTAGCATTTTCTCAATTTGATATGATGTGCGTAATAAAAAATACAACAGCCCTATCTTATATAATAAATTTGTTTTGGCCTGGTCTTAAGTACAATGCACAAAGAAGGATATACTTTCAGAAATTCAGCAATTAAATTCTACTATACACAGTTCTCAGCTAACATTTATTAATACCTGAAGAGCCCATTTTATTAAGTTTTTACTCCTCTGATCTGTCACAGGGCCGAGTCGGTAACATATGATAAAGCTTATAATTCCTGTGAAGACCACATAGGACAGCACATGTCTCTGATACTCTTCAATTATCAGACGTAAATTGTGCCAAAGATACTGAAGGAAGTATATTCCTACTGTCCAACCTCCAGCCACAACTGCATACATGATAGGTCTCTGCAAACACAAACATACATTAACTTGCAATCAGAGTTTAATTTCACAGACAAAATGTTCAGAGTTGAAGCCACAGTCAGTGTCAGATTTACATGTAATTATAATCCCAAACATTGAAATGTGCCAGACTGAAAGGACTTACAACATTACAAATTCTATTATTTGGATATTGGCTGGATTTCAGTTCTGATGAGCTAAATACATCTTAGTTTTTTATGTTTATTTCTAAACACTGGCTTTAATATGACATCTTGTTGTGCTTTATCACAGATATCTAATAAAACATACTTTTCCATTGGCACAACTATCATCCTTAGGCAAGTCCCTTCAATACATGTAAACAGTCCATAACATACAGTGGCAATTTATGTTATAATTTGGGATCCCAAGTCTCGCATGAAAAGTGTATAATAAGCAAACTGTATAATTAAAATGGTAAATCTTTAAAATAAACTTTAAAACAACTTACTGACAAATCCATATGTTTACATTCTCAATAACTGTAGCAGTTTGATTGTTTACACAGGGAGCCATTTAATCTTTCATATCAGTATGCTGCATTGCACTTCATTAATCAGATATTAGTCTTGTGTACTCCCTTAAAAGGAGAGCACACTTATTCTTAGAAGGACAGTAGTTTTTCAATCGTCATTTATGCTTTGTGTGTTCATTGTGGTTTTGTTATGTTATTATCCCTGTTCTTTGTTCTTATGTACAGTGTCTTTTGACAGCAGCTCAGTCTTTTTTCGGTGTAGTGTGTGACTGTCTTGCTATACGTATAATGCTGTCAAACTGTACCCATAGTCTTAACTGATACACGGACCATACTGTGAAAAGCCTAAATTTTAATGCTAAGAATTAAATACAATGAAACTTGGATTTTACATTCCTTGAATCTATATTTTCCATATATCTTTGCACTTTTTACACAGTTCCTTCATCATACATTCAAACTGAGCATAAATTGGCCTGTTGCTGTAACTTTTAAGTACTTTAATTTAGAAATCAGGAAAAAGAACTTATTTTCAGTTATAAATTCCTTTCTCCTATGTTGTCTTTACATATGCATATTATTCTTTTGCCTCAAGGTTGCGACAGCAGAGTGGAGCTGTGTTTCCTAACAATGTGAACCCTGTGTAGCCATGAATTACTTTTTATGGGAGTTACATATAGCCACTAGTTCCACATGCTTATTTAATCACTGTGTTAGTGTCTCATTTTGTAATTACTGCAAATTGAACTGCCACACAGTTTTATTTCATATTCTGGCTACAATTCAATATTTGTGACCACAATTAAACCCGCAACCTTCCGGCTTGTAACGGAGTGCCTTAACCAACTGCACCACTGCACTGGATGCACTATAGTTCATTACAAAATCGTGACACTGTGTGACACATACAATAATAGTGAGCTGTTTTCAGAAATGTGGATTGAATTTAATGAAACCATTTATGGGAAGATGCAATAGACATTTGTATAGTCAATGATGACTGCAGTCAGCTGAAAGCAGGTGTATCGTTTCAAGAATACGAATCCCTTGATAATGATATAATGTGTGGGGTGAAGAACTTGAATGAAAATTTTATACCTGATGTGTCTGAGGAGAAGGAGGGAGGGGAAGGAGGTGGAAGATGAAGCTGGAAAAAGTGAACCTGCAGCAACATTTTTGTCAGCAACAGAGAACATCAACACTGTGAGGAAATACCCAATAAAGCTCATGTTGATGATAATACTATAGCTGCCTTCAACAGTACTGAGTTCAAGGTGTACAGGGTTCAGCAGAAAGTGAAGCAGCAGCAACTTACTTAATCAACATGTGGACATGAACTAATTGCATGTTCAATGTAATCCAGCACTCAAATGGTACTTTTAATCTTAATACTACATGAATTTTAATTTCCTTCATCTTACATTCAATTAAAATGGTCCCTTCAGAAATGTACAAACCAAGTTCCACTGTATTAGTTACCACATCACTGAATTTTCTTTTTGCAACTGGAGTAAGAGAAAACAGCTTTGTTCATGTAACCCCAAACAATTCAGTTTTTCAAACTTCTATTCTGAATTTGTCTAAATTCAGACCTATTTAAACATTAGTAATTCTTCATACTGTACCTTTGGAAGTAATTTACTCATCATATATACTAAAATGAGAAAGGAAGCACATATTCCAACTGAGATGCCACAGATATAATAGAACAAAGGATTGGTGCTGAGTTTAGGAGCTGATATGAATAGCATCACTCCTGCGCCCAGAAGCAGGACCCTCCAGTAATCAATTCCTGAAATAAACTTTGTGTGGTTAACATGACAGTAAAATATGGCAGTGATCTATAGACAGAACACACCCATAAAAAAAGAATAGAAACAAATACAAAAATTTGAAAGTCCACTCTTGTGCATGAATGGAAATAAGAACTCAAAGCCAAATATATGTGAAGAGAAGGAAGATGTATGTAGGATAAGCCAAAAGATCAGATTAAAATAGCATGATATTACAAACCAAGGTGATAAAGAGTAAGACCAAGGAGAAAATAGAAAGAGGATCTGTGGACAGTTCAAGCACCAAGCTGCCTAACATTTGAAAACAAAACCTTCTTATTATGGAGTGTAGTGCTAAATATCTGGGCTGTTATTTAAAGCAAAGCCTGCCCATGGAACTGCCTATGCTTTAAACATCGAACTAGATTCCTTATCCCAGTTAGCCACATTACTGAGATCTTCCTGATTCCAGCTATGGGGAAAATAACAAGCACAATTCCATGCAGGAGCCTGAAATGTGGTGAAGCACAGCACTTGCCATTATAAATTTCGTACCAATGTTAACCCAATAGTGCATCACACCAATAAGTTAGGGAATTTTGTATGTGGTTTTTTTTAGTACATATTTCTGAGTATTTATATTAAAGAGATGCTTAATATTAGTACACTCTATCTGCTGTTACATTTCTAGCTAACTTAGGACTACTGTTTATACCATCATTCTTCAAGCGCACCCCTCCTTGGCTTAGAAAACAAAATTCTTACCCCTACATACCTACCTTTCTACACTTAAGCTTACATGTCAAGTACAGGGCATATAATTATGCTGTTCTAGCAATATTCTGCATTTTGGTTCTACAAAAAGGAGTTCATAAGCTCTACAATTTCAAAGATGTGTACTCCCTATAATCATAAAATAATGTGGTCACAATTTACGCACGACAGGCATATCTGTTCTATATACAAACTGAGAAATGCTTCTCTATCTCCAGTATTCACTATTTCAGATCTTAAAAATACTGTGAAAACAGTTAAAGTGCTGAAGGTGAAACATCTCATCTTGTTAGACATTCAGAATTGTTTCAAATATGGTGAAATGTCCTCCTGCTGCTCATTTAAGGCATATTATGAATTTTGATAACTGGAAAAGGTCTGGTGCCCTGAAACATGTCAACAAGCATTCTGTCGATACTTAAGAATAAAACGTGAGAACTTACTAATGATATTGAGATACAATCCATATCTTCCTGAACTATGAATACCAACACAGCTTTGGTTGAAGGGATTGAGTTTTATATCTTTTTGCTTCCAGGAGAAGGGGTTAATGGCCCAAGATGACCGATGCTGCTCATACTCTGCCAGCACTTCATTTTCATTTACACCGTCATACAGCTCATACTTATCATTGTCGATATCCAGCTGCAACTAAATACATAAAGTTTCAATAAGGGTACAAATGTGTCCTAATTGCAACATAAACTCAAGGTATCTACTTAGCACCCACTTAACCATACCAAAGCCGTCTGCCAAATGTTTATTATGTGCTTCGGACGACCACTGTAGCAATATATACGTAACTCGTCCGAACCACTGGCTGCAAATCGTGTACCAGGCTCCAAGTACTTAACTAGAATTAAAATAAACTCAGTGATAGACTATTGTAAAATTTTACACTACATGAACATAAACATTAGTACAAACACATAATATCTAGGTATTTTATTCACAAGTCTGAATTTGGAGATTAAACTTATAAGCATTCAGTTACTGGAATGAGGTTAAGGACTACCAGTCGTGTGCTTCGCCATATTATAATTGCACAATTTACACAGGGATGAAACAAAATAGTTTTACCACGTTGTCCAATATTGTGCCTTTCGCCACCTATCCCCGAGAAAACCTGGAATACTAAAGTGCTCAAAATTAAGCATCCTAATTCCAGGTATCTAAAGTACCCCACCATATTTGAAAGTCGACTGGCGCTAATGTTTAAGTTCAAAATTGCGCGGTTTTGGCACACCAGACAGGTCTAATGACATGGATCAGAGGTGACTGGTAACACACAGGATGCGTGTGCGTGGAACAAGTAATCCAAGGTCTCACATAGAGATGTTCCATGCATAAGATGAACCAAGTGCCTGAAAATCCGATATGAAACACTTCGTGCTTCTTAAGTGTAGTCACTTTCCTTTCTTCTTCCCAGATATAAACTTACATTACGTCATCTGTCACAAATAGTGCATATGAAATCGAAAATAATGTTAGGATAGCAATGACATTCAACCTTCGTCGGCAGAGGTTTAATTTTGTGTTAGCCATCTGTTCATAATGCACTGACTGTTCAACGCCGATTCAACAGAGTATTTTCTTTTCAGGTCTGCATATGTATTTGCATTTGAGCCACGACTGAAATGGATGTGAAGTACTTTCCTGCGTTAATAAAATTACTTGCAGCTTAACTTCTACTTGGTACCCACCCCTCCCCCCTCTCCCGGCGGGTAGTATGATTTCCATGCTAACCGCTTTCGCACTGAACGGTGGGTGAAAACTCGCAGGCACTAGATAACGGATCAAATATGGTAAGGTTAGGTAAAACATGAACTTTGCCAGCAAGGCCCCAGTGTCCGGTCCTCTCTTCACGTGCGGCGGCAGACTTTCTACCTAGTGCAACCACCGCCTATTGTCACTTATCTGTGATTCATGTTCATCCCTGCTTACCGGTAATCCGTGGTTCTTGCGCGGGTATTCGGGCACTTTGGGTGTCACAGTCGTATAGTGTGCTTTGGAGAAGACCATGTAATGTACTGGAAAACTGTATACATTTGGGTTAAGCGTATATTACAATTAATGCATATTCATACCTTACGGATGCGTGATTTTTATTCATAAATGAGTGAATTTCTAACTGTTCAAGGTACTGTGAACTATATTTTTATACGTTCCATGAGAAGATCGATTGGTTGGGTATTGCAGTAATTCCGTGTACCTGTATTTATTGTAGTAGCTGTTAGACTAGATGATCTGTGGTAGCTGTGATGTAATTTTCAGTTTTCAGTCTTGATAGCTGACAGGGACGCGTCAAGGGAGAAAATGTTGATATGTTTCATAATGCAAGACTGGAAATACTAGAGATCCTATATGTGCTACTGCAATTGATGCGTGTTTGGCAAATTGCGAGATTTGAGGTTCATATATGATATGTTTGACTGTTACACAGTTGGTCAGTGTGGCAACCAAATTGGTGGTGCTTTCTGGCCACTTGTACTACGAGAACATGGCATTGAAATCGTAAGGGACTGCACTTCCAAGTCACAGCCTCAGCACATTCAGCCCAATAGAGGAATGCTTGAGGCATTTCACAGTTTTTTCTCAAGTTCGGGTGGAATTTCAGAGAAGAGTTTCAAAACAATTGCAGATTTGGAGAATGCAAAAGTTAAAGCAAGGGTAAGTTTTGTAACTTGGACTTAACGTACTTTGTGGCATGTAGATTTCTGCAGGGGTCAATAGTTCCTCCATTCTCATCCAATGAAACTTGTGATCCAGAGTGTTTACATGTCAATACAACTGCGATGTTAGTAACCTAAGCATGATGACTTGTTTTAATTTCTTTGAGAATCAGTAAGTCAGCAGAACATCATTATTGTTTTACGTTGATGGTGGAGGCAGCAGCTTCCACCAAAATGTCAGTAATAACGCATTCTAGGAGACTATAGTCTTTGATTAATACACCAGTTCAAAACAATCCAGTAAGAAGCAGAAATGTAAATTTAGTGACAAGGTTGGAATCATTTCTCTTTGCCCAGTCTTCATGTCTTAAGAACTGATATTTTTCTTAGACTTTGTTGTTTAAGTATTTTTATTTTTAGGCATGTTTGCAAAATTGCAAAAACAACTATTAGCTTCGTCATGTCTGTCTGCCCTTTCGTTTGGAATGTCTCGGCTCCCACTGGATGGATTTACATGACATTTGATATTTGAGTATTTTTCGAAAATCTGTTGAGAAAATTAAGGTTGCATTAAGATATGATATGAACAACAGGTACTTTACGTGAAGACCAATATACGTTTATGATCATATCTCACTCAGTTCTTTGTAGAGTGAAAAATGTTTCAGAGAGATTTGTAGAGAAAAGTAAAGCACTCATTTTATATTCAGTAACATTCTTTTTGAAAATTATGCTTTTCATGAGATAATATGGAAAGAGTTTGTAGAGCCAGATGAGCCACAGAAGACAATATGGTGTAGATGCATTGTATGCTGGATCCCTACTACGAGGGGGTGTTGGTAAGCCCTTAACCCAACCTACTTCCCAATGTAGTAGGACAGGATCAATAGTGTCGTTGGAAAGAGGGTTCTGTTCATGTGCCTAATTGCAAGCCTTTTCTTGTTACAGAGGCTGAAAGGAAGCATGTCAGGCGACGTGCACGATTTCAACAACATGGTGACATGAGCTGTCATTAAGTTTTTTTTCCTGCAAGGAAAGGCTCCAAAGGAAATTCACGTCATTCTGACAGAAACTTTAGGGGAACGTGCACCATAATATGCCACCATCAAAAACTGGGTGGCCCAGTTTAAACATGGTGATTTTTTCACCTGTGATGTACCTCATCCTGGACGACCCAAAACAGTGACCATCCCGGAGATTATTGATCAAATTCACAAGCTAATCTTGGAAGACTGGCAGATTTCGGCTAAATCAATAGCTGAGCAACTGGGCATCTCACTTGAGTGGGTTGAGTCCATCATTCATGAAGATTTAGACATGCAGAAGCTGTCTGCAAAGTGGGTCCCAAAATGCCTGAATTACAGATCAAAAACATCAACGCTGCCATTCGTTTGAGCAACTTTGGAATTTTTTCAGCGCAATCCAAATGATTTCCTGTCACGATTGGTGACCATGGACGAAACCTGGTTATTTCACTATGACCCGGAGACAAAGCAACAATCAGTGGAGTGGTGACATAGCGTCTCACCCTTCCCCAAAAATTCTGAATGCAAAAATCTGCTGGAAAAGTTCTCGACTCGAATTTTTGGGATCAAGATAAATCCGCCTGATTAATTATCTTCCAAAGGGCCGAACTATCAATATGGGGTATTACTCATATCTGTTGGTGCAACTGGAGGACATTTTGTAGGAAAAACACCGTGGGAAGGTCACCATGGTGTTCTTGTTCTTGCATGACAATGGCCTGGATCACTGGGCACTTGCAACCCAGAAGAAACTGGCCTACCTGGGCTTCCAGTGTCTTGATTACCCACCCTATTCTCCAGATCTGGCCCCATCGGAATACCACCTGTTCCCTGGACTGAAAAAACAATTGAAAGGATGCCATTTTTCATCCGGCATGGAGGTCATTGCTACCACGGAGACCTGGTTGAACTGACAACGTTGTGAATTTTTTTTGAGTGGCTTGCAAAAGTTATAGCAATGGGCTATGAAGTGTATTGAGCCTTGTGGGGAGTGCGTTGAATAAATCCTGAGTTTGGTCACTGTAGCTTGTTTCCTTCCTGGTTGGGCTAAGGATTTATCAGCACCACCTCGTACTATGAACACACACTCACCATATGTAATACTTATTGGTTTTCCACTGAGACATTGGTTGCATTAATGTGCCTCAGTGTTACATTATACGTATATTGTCTGTATTTTTTTTTCAGAATGATCAAATTTCTCATGCACAAAGAGAGAAGATAAACGTGATTTTATTTTATTTCAGGCTGTGTGTATTGATATGGAAGATAGTGTGGTAGCTCGTTTTCGCACTGGCCAGTTCCGCAACTTATTTGATGACACATGCCTCCTTACAAGCTACCCTGGGTCAGGAAACAATTGGTGAGTTGGAAGAAGTATGGAATTTTAATATTTTCAGCATAAGTTCTTTACAGGCACATGTCTACTTACAAACTACTCTAGGTCATGAAACAAATTGGAAATGGGAATAAATATGGAAATTTATACCTTGAATGAGGTAGCAGGTGCCTCTGAAATGGTGTTAGCAATCTTTGCTGGCACATGTTGTCACTACCTAGAAAGACTCGTGATCTACACACTCCTGTCTGTGAAAATCTTATATCTGGCTAGTGAGTTAAAAATTGGTAACCCATCCCGATTTACTGTCGACATCTGCAAGATCCCCAAAACACTGCTCTTCTTACTGTTTGTTTCAAACTCATTGATTATTTCTTTCTGTTCCCTTTTTGTTCCTCTACTGTTCCTTGTGTCACAGTTTGATATTACACCCATTCACTTGGTTTTAATGTTGCACTTAATTGCAATGTACCATTTTTTCCTTCACCTCATAGTTTGGAGCATTTTAAGTGAAACCGTGATTATTGTATCATAACTGGTAACTACCTAGACTCCCTTCACTGAAGCTTTGATAGCCTGTATAATTCTTTCTGCATTAGCACCCAAGTTTTTCAAAGTGACAAATGTTTTTTGAGATTTCATTGTGATATTGTTATTAAACTTTTAAATCATTTAATTTCTTGAAAATTAATCTCTCTGCATCAAGCTTTTTCACTGTTTCGCTGTTTACTGACAGTGTCACATTCAGCTTCCTTAAACGATAAGATGTACGAGGGGTAGTTAATAAGTTTCCAGATTGATGACTTAAAACACAGAAAGGCTTACCTTAGACATTAGGGGCTGGCATCACCTTCAAAGTAATCCCCTTCTGAGGCTTGACAACGATCCCAGCAGCGCTGCCAGTTTTTGAAGCATTCCTGAAAGTCATTTTCTCGTAGTGTGTTCAGGATGGCCTGCGACTCTGCTTGAATTTCCTCCGTCTGAAATCTTCGCCCCTTAAGCTTCATTTTCAGTTTTGGAAATAAGAAAAAGTCTCTGGGTGCAAGGTCGGGTGAGTAGGGAGGATGTGGCACCACAGTCATGTTGTTATCGGTCAAAAACCATCGGGTCAGGAGGGCAGTATGGGCTGGCGCATTATCATGGTGGAGCAGCCATGTGTTGTTCCGCCACTGATCAGGTCGCTTCCTTCGAACATTCTCCTGTAGACGTTTAAAAACTTCGACGTAGAATGCAGCATGAACTGTTTGACCAGGAGGAACAATTTCTTTGTGAACAATTCTCTTCTGATCAAAGATACAAATCAACATTGACTTGATGTTACTTCTCACTTGCCTTGCCTTCTTTGGTCGAGGTGACCCCGGATTTTTCCATTGACTGGATTGAGGTTTGGTTTCCGGGTCATAGGCGTGAACCCAGGTTTCGTCAGCCGTAATGACATTCGAAAGAAAGCTGGGTCGTTAGCAGCATTTTCTTTGAGGTCCAAGCAAATGTCAAGTCGTTGCTGTTTTTGGTCGACACTCAGGAGTCTAGGCATGAACTTTGATGGGACATGTTGCATCTTCAAATCTTCTGTTAAAATTTTATGACAAGTTCCATGACTAATTCCCACTAGCATACTGACTTCATCAATGGTACGACAACGATCCTCACGGATAATCTGATGCACTCTCTCAATCATTTCTGGCGTTCAACTGGACGCTGGTTGACCAGAGCATTCATCATCATCAATCGAAGTTCTGCCTGCCTTAAACCAGGAAAACCACTGAAATGTTTGGGAACGACCCACAGCTTGTTCCCCAAAAGTTGTCTTCAACATTTCATAACATTCTGTAGCAGTTTTCCCTAACTTGAAACAGAATTTGATGCAAGTGCGTTGTTCATGGAAATCGGCCATCTCGATAATCGCAGAGCGAACATTGCACCTCTTGATAAAAGCTAGAGTTGCGTCACACATGATGCGCACAGAAAGCTGACTTCCAGCACACCAGCCCATGATACCTTGGGAATAGTACCTCTAGCAGCTGGTGTGGTAATTACGCTCTGTACAAGCGCAAAAAATTTAGTCCGGTAACTTATGGACTACACCACGTACACCATGTTTGACTGATATCTTCTGTGTATTATGGCCAAGTCTGTCATGTTGGTACTCTTCTGCCAAGCATTTGCTTACAACAGTCATGTGGCCATGTCTCTTGTGTGTTATGTCTCCCTTGAGTGCGCGTGTATGTCAGTTGCTCTCACATGTCATGTCTCTGCTTGCAGCTGTCATGGATGGATGTGACTTATGTTACCAAAATGCTCTCCTAAAGGGTCATCTTGCCATGATACAAGAACATGAACATATACAAAAACTAATCATCATAAGTTGGATATCTTCCCATCTTATATTAAAAATACATGCAACATGTATGAAAAGTGTACAAGGGTAAAATCAGTTTCAAAAAGGGCTAAGGATGTGTAAATTATGAAAACTGCTCTTGTTTTCTAAAAAACTGTTTTAAAAATACCAAGTACAAGATTGTCATAAAGTAGAGGTGCCATATTTTTTTATGTCAACTGTTATATATCTTAATAAATGTATTAAGAATAAAAGTGCTTGTGTGCTTAATTTTACCAGTATCTCCTGATATGTCCCAGTATACTGTCAATTAAAAATTTGAGATGCATTTTCCTTTTATAATAGAATTATACTGTGGAGGTAAAAAGTCCTCATAGATTCTTATATATATAAATGACATTCCACAAGTATTAGAATGAGGTTCCTGAAATCGGATCATTGCATGACAAGTAAATGTTAGTTTGAAAGACAAGAATTAAAAGTAATGTTGAATAAGCAACGTAATCAAATATTATGCTATTTAGGCAGTTGCTATTTCAAATGATACTGATAAGTAGATAGATGTTTACTTACAGTGTATTGTAATTACATTCCACAATACACAGAACGTCATTCTAATACTTGAATGTCAACTTATCGTTTTTAGTTTCTATATAAGTTCATATTTTTATATCATGGCCTGACGATGACCCAAAGCTAGGGTTGAAACTCGTTGCCATCTAATAAAATTGTTTGCAAAATGTATGTTGGTTGTGATTGAAGATATTGATAGATATTAGGGTTGTTTCACCAATGAGGATGTTTCATACACCAAGTAAAGATCTAAAGGATACTGTTTCTGATAACAAGTAAAGTTTAGGTTTGTATTATATTATTTAAGTTGATGAAGAAAGATGGTGTACAGGGTAAAATTATGTAGGTGAACAGTGAGGTTGGCAACACCAAAATGTGTATGTTATTTCAGTGAAATGAATACGGTATTGTATGATGATCAAGTGAGTTAAATATTGGTGTTCTGTGTGTGTGTGTTTTTTTTAAGTGTATATGCAACTTGATTACTTTAATACTGGACGAAACCTACACTATGGATCAAATAACTTAAGTGATGATGAAAAGGGAATTTAAAGTGCAGCAAGGAATACAGGACAGGATATCAAGTGACATATTAGGTTAGGTCTGTCTGTGGGTGTTATACACTAAGATACACATTAGGCATAACATTCTGATATCAAGAAAATTGCGATATCCAGCAACCCCTTCCCCCAGAGATGCTGGATAAAACAGTTTTTAATGTCTGCTTATGGCCAAACATCAGTAACAATTTTGAACCAGCCACTGTAGTTATATTTGTATTTGAGTCTTGGCTGCTGCGAATGGTCACAGGCTTTTGATGTTGACATTCAGGGATATATGACAACCATCCTGAAGAGTAGTCCAGAAGAGAAGTTGCAGCAATATTTTGAACAGTGGGAGCTCAAACTCACAAAGCTCATTGCTGTGCAAGAAGACTACTTTGAAAGTTATATAAATTATCCTAGTGTGTGTGTAATTAACCCTTTAAACGCCGAGCTAAATCCTATCTGCCATTTGCTGGCATTATTAGGAGCTCACCATATTCTCCACGTTAGCAGGATAAGTGTTAAATGCAACTTTCATGTGAACATTCCAGGAACTTAGTTGTCACATCTTGTACATGTAGGATGTGACATTTCTGTTATCATGGCATGTGTATTGTATATACAGTTTTAGAAAGTACCATTATTGTAGTATATTCACTGAATTTCCTAGTTTCAATTTTATCTCTTCATATATTCAAACATTATATCATTTGTGACACATTCCTGATTATTTTCTGTACAGGGCAGAAGGTTTCCATACACATGGAACTGAATACCATGAAAGAATATTGAATATTTTGCAGCACTCTGCAGAAAGATGTGACCAGCTTCATGGATTCCTGTGTCTGTTTTCACTGGGCGGTGGTACAGGCTCAGGCCTTGGTTCTGCAATGCTTGGCATTCTTGAGGAAAATTTCCCACTTATAGAGAGGTATGAAAGCCTGCAAATTACATTGCATGTAATACCAGTTTAAAAATTAATGGAGTTGATGCATTGTTTTGTTTTTCTGGTTTAAGAAATGTTTCGGTATGTTGGGTTATAACACAGTAGAGTCTAGTGGTTTGCTACCATCTGTTCAGAGGAACACATTACCTTCATGATAGACGTGATGAAAGGTGTTCTACTTTGAAGATGGACAGAGCATTTTCCTTCGAAGCACTGGACCTGGCATAATAGGCTACACAGTGTCATAACCAAGAAGACAACATTATAAATATTTACCATATGACAAACTCAGGTCCCATATTCTGGTTCAGTAATTTAAAGAAATAAATGTTCAATTGTTCATTTGTTGATAGGCAACAGCAGATATCAAACAAGTGTATGTAAATACTATTGAATCTGACCGACTGTGATACCAGCCAGTACAAATGCAATAGTACAGGGGAGAGTCATCCACGTAATGTGTGTAAGTGTGCCTTACACCTTGCAATTAAATAAAAGATTTTTTCTTGGTAATTGTATGTAGTTAGTCCCATATTTAATAACTCCTTCCATGTATGGCCTCATAAAGGTATGTTACAGATAATATGCACAGCAGTACTCGCAATACAGAGAAGGGATATGAGCAAGTGAAAGTGTCAGTGGTCCAGTTGGTGTGTCAAAATACACTGAGGTTGTTGAATCACACCTTAAGTAGCCTAGTGCATGATAGAAGTGAGGAGTTGTTCAATCTCTGGGATTCTGCCAGCTGAATTTAGTGTAACATACCATATTTATCGGAATGCAAGATGGGGATTTTTCCTTAAATTTGGTGCTTAAATATGTGAGGTAAAAGTTAAAGGTAAAGGTAAAGTTCACCCTAGAACAGGCCGCGAAGGCCCAGAGGGGGAGTAGAGGTATAGCCCTGCTCTTTCTTTAACCTTGGCGCTAGACGGAGGTGAGTGGTCAATGCCACGCCCTGACTGCTTTACCCTCGAGAAGGACCTGGTACCCATTGTATAGGAGGCTGGGTGGGCCTCCGGTCTGGACGGGTGAGGAAAATCCCCCCCCCCCCCTTAAATATGTGAGGTCATCTTAAATTCGCATATGAAACACCAGACTGGACTGCCCCAAACCATATTGCTCTGGGCCTGTGCAGAGCCAAACCAAGGCCTGCATCACCAAATCATGTGAGATCTACACTCTTCCGAGATATTGCACAGTGTAGAATAATTCTGCCCTAACATTTTGTGACAACCCCTCAGTCCCAGCTTCAAGGGTCAAGAAATCCAAAAGAGAGAATACAGCATGACAGAAGCTACCCGAAACAATCTTCTTTTTCTGAGCCTTTGTCCAGCGCTTGATTTCTGGAAGATGCATGGCGCCAGAAGCAGTAACTTGTTTTGATATGTACATGAGAACAGATCTAGTCCAATGGTAGCAACAGGAAAATGGCTATTGAAAAATTAAAAATTAACCTCAAGACTCAAAAATAAAACCTGGTGCAGTCCACAAACTGAAAGCCATAAAAAGGGCCAAGAACTTGACTGATTAGGCCATGGACAGGACATAAAGATCCAGAACACATGTATTTAAATTCTTAACACCATCTGTGGAGAAAATTGTGAAACTTCATGGGTTCAAGTAAGTTTGTAAAGCAATAAATATGAATGTGTTATTTAGTTGATATGTATCATACGAGTAACAGCATGGCAGCTCATCTCACCAGAAGTGACTGTGAAGGATTTTAAGAAGTGCTGTATATCAAATGCATTGGATGAGACTGATAATAATATGTTGTGAAATGGCTGTGAGGAGGATGGGATGTTATGACTGAGTGTGAGGAAGATAAAAGCACTGACTGTGAAGATGGAGACAGTGACACTTATTGTTAAAGGTGGATAGAATCTGATGTGTTTTGTGTTGTAAGTGTATGAAATTAATAGTAAAATATTTCTTCTTAGCAGACATTTTTACTTGTGGGGGGATCGTCTTAGATTAGAGTTGTCCTGCATTTGGGTGAATATGGTATGTCCTTTGTTCTTTTGTACTACATTAGTTTATATAAAAAATACATTCTCGTTTTTGTACTGAGTTTCTTTTTCATATTATATAATTGGGTGAATAGTGTTAAATGAATTATTGATTTTGGTTGGACTGTCTTGGATTAAAATGGAAGAAATGATGGGCCCTTGAAGCATTAGGATACCTTAATATAAAATAGGAGCATTCATCTCCACTTATTGTGTAGTCACCAGACTGAAAAATATTTTGAACAAACCTCTAAGTATCCTCTTTATTTTTTATGATAAATAGGAATAGGATTAAGTGATAACAGATAAGTAATTACGTTCAACTTTCTGTGCTTAATAAGTAGATACAAAGTCACAACAAAAGTCTAGAATTATCTTAAATAATTCTATATTTCTAGGTTTGTAACCTGCGTGTATCCAGCAGGAAATGAGGATGTGGTTACGTCTCCATACAATGTGCTGCTAGCAACCAGAGAGCTCACACATCATGCCAGCTGTGTTTTTCCTGTTGACAACAAGGTGAGATTGAAGTAACAAAAAAGATAAGTTGTTTTGTCATTACTGCAGTATAATGTTCTTGTTTTTCCAGTAAACATTTTATGCCATATTTATGTATCTATTTTGAAAAATCTACACACACTCTGCTAAGGGATTAATTGAGGAACATTTTAGTTTAAAAAATTATAACTCTTTGTTCCTGGTGCAGTAAAATGTAACTGTCTTTGTTATATGTTATATCTCTTCTTTATAGGCGTTGTTGGATATATGCAGCCGCTTGAAGTCTTCAAAAGATAAGTATGGAGTAGCAGAGTACATTGCAGCTTGTAAACCATTTCAAGATATGAACAGCATTGTGGTTAACATGCTGCTGCACCTTACAAGGTGAACAAGTTGATTTATCTTCAGATTGGTTGTCATATAGAAGGAAAGATTATAAGGATATATGAAATAATTGTTAGCATGTTTGTCCTATTACTTCATGACATTTAATATGCATTGTTCAGTGTAGTGTTGGAAAGATTTAGGTCAACTAATTGTAAATGTGGCAGACAGGCTGGAGCTAATTTGTGCATGGTATGATGTGTAAGCTGTGTAGTGGGTCCCTGTCACCATGGCATGGCGCGTCCTCAGGTTGCAGATAGAGGAACGGCCTCCTTTATGGAGGGTAGCTGCAAATAAATTGAATAAGCAGTCGTGGACAGCCGACAAGGGGTGGTCCTCCAGCTTGGGGGTTGGGCGAGGTGCTAACAACCCCTCCCTGTAAAACATTCATGTTAAGAAATACTTGCAGGCATGA
>Ga0123352_10001608_pt1 | contig 30348 bp, 23 predicted proteins | sample TergutLab28metaG_FD_89700 | JGI IMG/M metagenome (GOLD analysis project Ga0123352, IMG submission 89700) | Labiotermes labralis P1 segment gut microbial communities from Petit-Saut dam, French Guiana - Lab288 P1 | ecosystem: Host-associated > Arthropoda: Insects > Digestive system > Gut ...
CCCGTTCCAGACCCACTACTACTCAGAAAATCTGGTAGCGCCGGGGATCGAACCCGGGACCTCTGTATCTGTAGCCAGAAACTCTGACCACTAGACCACAGAGGCGGTCCAGATATTATTTAAGGATCTAAATCTTTTCTTCCCGTAACTTACATATTTATTGGCCGATTTGAGTGAACTTCTTTGCAGGAGATTTCTGCTTAATGCCGTTGAGCAATCGTGCTACTCTGTGCGGTGAAAGCCTTGCTTTACATACCCGCATGTATTTTGTCCGATTTGGACAGAAATATACTGAGCAACTCTGGGTTCAGTGAAAATCGGTGCAGGGAATGCAGTACTATTCCATTGTCTTCTATGAAATTTAATTTACGTGTGTTGCGTGGTGTATGATACGTCGGAAATAAAGAACGCCTTGTTAAATTCATTGCACACCGTTTGCAGTCTTATATATTTAGAGAAATAAACATGCATTCTGTAAACGTGTCTTACAGCTGCCGAATATTTTATCCACTGAGTGCTTTTAAACATAGCCTAACATTTTATGGCGGTAGGCCTAATTTTGAGGACTTTTTTTTAAAGTAAAGTCTTGCAGTATGGTTGGCGTGTACCGACGTTTCGGGACACCTGCTGCCTGAATAATGAACTTTCTTTACTTAAGGTTCATAGAAAGGAAAAGGAGACAAACTAGAAAACCTAGGACTAGATGGAAGGATAATAGTAAAATGCAAGTTTAAGAAACATGATGAGTGCATGGACTGCAGTCGTGTGGCTAAGAATAGAAGTAAGTTGTGGGCTGACACGAACTCAGTAATTGACTATACTTCTGTATAGGCCTAGTTAGCTGATTAACTCTGTTCCGTGAATTTGGCTGGTTGATTAGCTAGCTGGCCAGCTAGCTAGCTAGTTAGTTAGTCAGTTAGTTACTTACTTACTTAGTAATACCCTGATGGATTTGTTTTCATCACATCCACAATTACGTTTCCCCATTGCTATATGCAGTTTATTCCTTTTTATCATTTAGAAATGCAGAATACTGAAACACTAATTTTCCGTTTTTGTTGTTCGAAGTTAGTGTTTTCAAAACGCCCAGTAGCTAGACGCGCGGCAGATAGGGTCTATTAGAAACGTGAAGCTGTCTCATTCCCACCCACCAAGATCAGACCAGAGGGACAGAGTAGTCGTGGTAGCAGCAGCAGCAGCAGAATGCTTCAAACTACATCATAATTCTAAACGAAATATGTAGCTTTGATATAATCTGAGGACGAAAAGCAGTAGAAATAACAAAGAAAACAAGAAAGTTAAATCTTGAACATAAAGGTTTTATAATCAGCGATGTCTATCCAGTGGCAGCTCGTCAAAACTTTGTGTACTGTGGAACTTATGCAGGTCTCCTTTACCCTTATGGAGTATTGTTGCTGTGCATTGTCATTACTAACTAACCAAGCAACTCTCGGAGCAGAATGTATCTTGAGAAGCTTACACTATCTAAGCTGGTCAAAAAATTCCCAACGTTACGGTACCAAAATTTGTTGTAGTTTCCACAACAGTCCACCACTGATCCCTCCCATCTGCCAGATGATTGCAGTATGCGTAATCATATCCTGTTTCTTTAAGACAATTTTTAATATATTCTTAGCATCTACGCTTAGTTATGCCAAATAAAAATCATTTTTAACTAATGTTCTATAAGAATATCTTGCTGTCCCGTGCTTACCATGTTCCCCACCCATCGAATCGTCCTTAATTTGATTTTACGAGGTTTTGCTTTTCAAGCAATTTTCACTTAAAGAATTAATCTTCTTAACCGAGGAATTTCTATATCTGAAGGAACTAGGCTGTCACAATGTGAAGTGGCATCCTGTCCCTGTCCATTACGGCCTTCTGTAACTTATATTATTGGTGTCGAATCTGCGGGATCTTATAATGAAGAAGGTTGTAAAGTTACTCGTTTAAAATAAAAAAAAAATTACTTGTGTTCCTGTTCTCTTCGAACGATGTTGTTATGTGATTAATAATTCTGCTAAGTATTTGGTGGGTTTCAGGTTTAATTTCTTGCAAAGTCATGGGATTTCCCCATGTTTATTGTTACGGCTGTCCTCAGTGATTCCAGGCCAATTCCGAAATAGGCCGGAGCCGCTGCCTCCCGCATCCATTCGAATTTATCTTTCACAAACCCTCCTGTTACTTGACCGGTGTCGTTGAGAAAGCCTTCTTAAATGACTGAAGATCTGGACCCGATATACATTTCTACAACAGTCTGCTTATTTTTCACTGTAAAATTGTTGAGTACGACGAGAGCCGCCACTGATTGCAGTCTGTGCAAGGTAGCGTAAGGCTGGGGCTAATATACATACCAGAGTATTCGTCATTATACTGGACGGGTAAGTACGAGCTATGTATGATTTGTGATACAGGAATGTCGTGGAAATGCAGTCTTAAGTAGAGGACATTTGCCGGACAACTGAATGCTGAAACATTACGATAAGACATGCTGTTTATAGTTGTCAAATGGTCTAAGTGTTTCCAAGGTAGGCTTTATAAAAGCGGAACATAAGTCTCTTTATGTTGTATACATAGTTTGTGCCGCATATTCATTTATAGTTGTGTTCATTCATGTCGACAAGATGGCCAGTAAAGTTGATAGGAATGAAATGTTTTTACGATCTCACTCCATGGATCAGACTCCTTGACAAGCACGTAATTTCTCAGCTAGTAAGGAAATCCCGGAATTTTTGTGGAACACGAAGGCTCTTTTCATCTTCGCCAGATCCCTTGTTCCTATCCAGACCCAGATGAGTGCAGATGGCATCACCCCTTCCTATTAATTTTAGATAAATTTTACAATACTTAGGGTTGAAGTGTTTCCTCTTATTTACGTTTCCACACCAAAACTTTGTGTACTTTACTCTTCTCCTCCATGCGTGCTGTATGCCTTTCCCAAATCTTCCGCGATGATATGATCACCCGAATTAAATAAGGCAAAAGTACGTACCATTCATCAAGCCTCCGTCTACTTTCTGTCAAGGTTTTCTTGAATGAGATGGGCAGTATAATAGTTCTTCTAGAGAGGGCGGTAGTGCATTAGAAACTGCGCTACAGGCAGCAAGTCTACAACCTAAGCAAATCGCACAGTACAATCTCGCTAAACGTATCTTGTGTCCGCGTGCCTAAGGCGATAGCGGCAAAGATTTGGGCAACAAAAGTTTCACCAATTCAGACCCGCTGGTAAGTAAAATGGCGTAAGCTACCATACGCTTTCGGTACTAAGTTAATGACATGAAAACCTGAAACTGTCTTACACAAAAGTTACAATGTGTACTCTAGGCCCCCACTTTGAATGCTGCTGATTTAAGATCCTTGGTAAAATTATCTTTCCATCTACTCCGAGGACTTTCAAGTCGTTTCTTTCATTTATTGAGGTTACTGAACCGAAACCCAACCACATCCCCTGCCTACCACATCTACCGCAGTGTTATCACTGCAGCAGTACTGGGGAAAGAATGAAGAAACAGAGCTCTTAATTATGCCGTTTTCTGCCTTCATCGGTCACATCTTCCATCATACGTCCAGTTATTTCCCTTAGTACTCTGTTCTCGAAAACACTCTCTCTATTTCCTTCATTCAATATGACAAACCAGATTTTACACCCATACAAAACAGCAGGCACGCTGTAATGTATATTTTAAAATTTATCCTTTAGATACCAGGCGAGAAGACGAAAGATTCTAAACCGAATAGTACCGGGCATCCTCCGAATTTATTCTGCCATTAATTACTTCTTGGATGAAATTTTTGATCAGTTGTTGTCCCTCCAAAGTATTTTAACCTTCCCACATTGCCAGAGGCTTTATTAGCTTTTTATGTTTTGATTTTTTCGTGCATACTGTTGAGCCAGTAAAATGTCGACTTCATAGTTAACTCATCATTTACTTCTAGAACGAACTCCGCATGAGCGACTACTAAATTTCCTGTGTTCTTTTTTATGTTATGATGTTTTCACCCAGTAAATCAACATCATGAGCGCAGTCCAGAAGCCGATATGTCCAATTAATTTTAGTCCCTCCTAATATTTTGTAACTTCCTGCAAATTACGAAGCGTAGCCTCAAGAAGGGTACGTAAAACGTATCCGTGATTCAGACCATTCTGAACGTGAAACTTTATCAGCTTAATGTCTGTCCGTCCACTCTTTGTTCTCGGTTACGTTGAAATACAGTTTAATGAAGTAACTTTTTTTCTCCCATGGCTCGGCAAACCTAGTGGGCCCAGGTCTCCTAATTGTGCAGGTTCCGCGATCACACTGAGACACACCACACTCGGTAGGACTTCTCCGGGCGTGTGATCAGCCCTTCGCAGAGACCTCTAACTTACAACATACAAAACCCACAACAGACTTACCCCCGGCGGGATTCGAACCCGCGAACAAGCACAGACGCACTCCTTATCCGCGCGTCCACTGGGATCGACTAATGAAGTCACTAGCTTCCTGAATATCCTAGACTCAGTGAGATTATTACTACAAAAACGGTCCATCCTAATGGAATAATGTTCAGTCTATTACTAGCTTCCTTACTTTCCAGTTTTAGTATCCAGTTTTCTCAATTGCCTGGCGAACGTAGAAAAGGTTATGTTATATATTTGACCCGTTGCTTTGAAATGAGCGTTGATAAAGCAAAATAGTTTCTTCTACGTAGGGAATTAGCCATGAGGGGTAAATGTTAGCTGAGCATTTGTGTATAGTGAATAACTGCGGTATATGTTTATAGTTACTCTGTTCAGTTCTGTCACATTTCTTGTGATCAAGTACATCATTAAATTCCTTGAACGCCTCTGAAAATAATTCCCTATTCACTATTGAACTAGTGAAATTATGGGTCTCAGAAGGTAACATTGTACCTTCTGCTCGGATCATTTCTGCAGGAATTTGATAAATACTGGACATTACATACAGCACTTAATAACTGATACTTTTATACATACCACTTGCACTGATGTTGATACTGATTGTTAGGGGCCGAAATGGGTATGCTAAAAAATGTGCATGGTTAAACATTGATATTAGCTTTCAATGGATTCCTTAATTAATGTCCGTTATAATGATATCTCTTTGTGAATCAGGAGACGGATAACAAAATGGAAATACACAAGTATTTCTGAAATACGATCCGAATATGCAGATGTGTTTCGAACCTTGAAAGGAAAGTTTCATATCTTGGCCGTTGCAAGCTGCAGGCAGTTGACAGAACTAGTGTCCTGTCCACACAGGAGATTTATCGTCCTGCAGCTCTGGGGTTGCAAGGTTGTTGCCTGGAACAACATGTGAAGTTACAAGAAGTCCTGGTATGTTCAAAGTAATGCCACAGTGGCATCGGTAATTATAGCTCAGCCAATTAGCATTAGTCTTTCTAAATATAAAGATGCCTTTGTCTAAAATAAGCATGGAATTGCACAAATAATGGAAAATCTTCAGGAGTGATATTTGTTGCCAGTCCGTACTTTTGTCTCAAAGAGTATTTCATGGATTTGCGATAAATTTATTACACAAAATTGACACTGACCATATTGGGTAAATCTAATTCCTGTATTACATGAAGAATAATTTGAGAAGACTGATCTGTGCTACAAAATTTTATCCTTTGCAAGAATTTAGGTCATATTAAGATATTTAACGGCTTGCAGAAATAAAAATCTGATTCTAGGCGGTGTGTTAAGCATGGTAGATAAGTAATCTCCCTGTAAGTGGTGTAGGACAGTGACAGTAAATGTGATGGCCGACGAGTTGGCAGAATTCAAAGCGACACATTTGGGAAAGATGCGTGGACTTACTCCAAAATACATCTTTCTACACTATTTATGGGATAGTACAATACGGAAGGTGGAGTCAGCAAGATCCCTTAAACTGCGACACTACTATAACCTATGCTGTGCAGTGACCCGAAGAAACATCACTTTGTGAAATTTAACATTCGGAAATTTTACTAATATGTGTCAGCACATTCAGATTTTGGTTTATGTCTGAAGAAAAACCTAACACAATTAGTTACCTGCATCGCGAGAGTAAATCCTGCGTAACTGGCCGCATATTTGTGAGGGCCAAGGATGTGGGGCCCGTATCTAAACACAGTTGCTGAAAACACGAAAATAATTTTGTGCCTACGGTATGTTTCCGTAAGAATTGCAGTGTTTGAAGTAATTAAACAAAAGATATTTTAAGTTTTCTAGAAGCAATAAAAAGATAATAGATATTCAGTCAAAATACATTTTATATTTTCTCACTCTAAATATATATATATATATATGTTTTGGATTGAATAGTCGATAATCGGGTTGATACAAGACCTAGTTGCAGACAAAATGCAGTTACATGCCGAACATATAGTACATAGTATAACCTTTGTTTTTGTTGTGGGGTTCCACATCACATAAATATTACTAAAATCCAAATGTAATAATAAGTAATGACTATGAGCAGGGTAAACTGCCTTTTGCCTGCAGTTAAGTCTTATATCAACCCGATGGTAATTACAATCCGAAACATGTAGCTATTTAGAGTGAGTAAATGTGCGTTGTTTTGACATAATATCATCATTTAATTGAGTTTACAAATAAAATAGGTTGTGTTCTGTCTAGTTATTCTAGAAGCTGTGACATAGGGAATTTGTTAGAAATTCTTCGACGACGTATCATTTCAGTATACGTACATACATACATATTCATGTGGGGTCTATATAAGTGGAATTTCACATAAGAAATTAATCATCTGCGGCAGATAGACATTATTTTTAAATTCGATAGTACAAATTCACTGCTGTTGAGAAAGTGTAGATTAAATAAAGCCACAAACAAAGAATCTAGAGCCAGTATTGCTCCCTTTCGTGGTACTTGGAGCCAGTTCAGAGTAAGAAAGTGACATGTGCATGCTTGCATCTCGTCTACTCTGAGACGCATAATTAATTGTCCGGCCAGACGAAATATTGTTACGCAGTGAAACTGCGACACGCCCAAGCACCTGTCACCAAGATGCCTGTCGATTGGCATGATCTGTCTTTGGGTGGTCAGGGATTCTTATGTCTACTGCTCGATTTATTAGTTCAGCAACACAACCAGTGACCAGTCTTTTGTTTCCTCAGTGATAGAGCGATATTTATCTGAAGCAAGTACTATTGCCGATTCCCTACTTAGGTCATTACTTTCGCCAAACATTAAGTGGTGTATGATCCCTGATTTCCAGTCCTTCTCGGAGTAACATGTGTAGAGATGGTGTCCGCGTCCTTCATTATGCTACATTTTGATCTGAAGGTGCTGTATGAGGTCTAGACAGAATCTGCAGCGAACTGATCCTTGTCAGTCATTTCGCCTGCTGATTCGGAATCTAACAGTCTCTACATTCACTGAAAGCAGATATAAAACGCCAAGAATAATTTCCCATTTATTCAGATTCCAGCAATAAAATTATACTTTAGGGGAATGAAGAAGAAGAAGAATGAGAAAATGACAATGGTGGTGGTGGTGGTGGTGATAATGATGATGATGATGATGATGATGATGACGAAGAAGGTGGAATATATTTGTAGCTTAATAAACATAAAATAAGCTGTTAAAATTTGCTCAATTATTATTTTATACTTAAGATAAGGTACACTGTTTCAGATGTGCAGAACCAATAAGCCGTAACGACACACAGGCCCACGGAAAGTAAATAAAGAGGGTCTGAAAATGATAGTCGATTACTATTTTAAGGTACACTTTCAAAATTCATTTGTACAAACGGAGGAAACCTATGAAAAATTGTTGTTAAATAGGACGATGCGCGAAAATGATACCTCCTGTATATACCGTCACTCGTATTTGTTGAAATGCATATATGAAAATTTTCTAGTGGCTGTGACTGTTGAATATATACCATTTAAATATTAATTTAACGGGTCGGGTAGCTCAGTCGGTTTAGCGACTGACTAAGGGCTGGACGGTCCGGGATCGAATTGGTCTGCTTGCAGTCGTTGAGCATGAAGGTTGTGCAGTGAAGCAGTGCCAGCCAGCGTGCAGCGAGTAAAAGGAAGTGACTGTGCGTAATGTGGTTTACCGTACTGTTAGTGTGAGTGCAGAGAAGCGGAGTAGGAACAAGGGAATTATGAGTGAACGACAGAACACTGTGGTCTGTTCCTTTGACCCTAAAAGCCCCCGAATTTCAGCTCTTGACATCCATGAGTGGATTTTCGAACAACTGCACTTGCCGGAAAATGTAGTGACCATGGTATGGATAGAAGGGACGCGCCGCCAAGTGCACATCAAATTCACCGATTTCCAGTACTTGCAGGAATTACTCCATTCAACTACCGGCCAGTCCGAATACAAACACGACAATGGGGAAATATCGCAAGTGAAAATCGAAATGGCTGGAATGGGCACGAGGCTTGTGAGGTTAACAAACCTTCCCCCTGAAACACCAGATGAGGCAGTACGTATCGCCTTCTCCCAATATGGTGGGATAAGGGAGATGCAGGGAGAGATTTAGTCTAAACCCTATCGTTATAAGGGTTTTAACGGCGTCAGAATCGCAGTGATTACCTTAACGAAGCATATTCCTTCCCATATAATGAGAGCGGGATATAGAGAGTTAGTATCATACGAAGGGCAACCCACGACCTGTTTTGGCTGCTGTGAAACGGGACATTTCAACCAGATTTGCCCCAAGAGGCGAAGAGTGGGGGTTGTAACGACCAAGGAGCCCGCAGTATCATGGGCCGGCATTGCGGTAAGTGGAACTAGGAGTCCGAGGTCTGATGGAGGGGCGAAGGAGGTGGAGGCGGACCACCAGAGTGTACAGACGGGCTACGGCGGTGAGCAACAAGCAGAAGATGGGGAGGCAATGCAAGAGGACAACATGCATTCGACTGTTGTAGCGTCGGAACAGAGCGAAGAACCGGAGCGGGGTGCGGTAGGACGAAGCGACGTCCGGAATGATGCGAAGGCACCGTGCATTAAGGGAAGACCGGGCGTAGAAGAATCAATGGATTGCGGAGAGGTGATATTAGGAGATACAAATGCAACGGTGGAGTGCCAACCCCTACTTCGACAACCACAAGAAGACATGAGTACCACAACAGAGGCGCGGGAGAAAGAGGAACGAGGGAGAGGGAAGCAGGAAATCAGAAGTGGGGGAGTGGTGGAGGATCGCACACAACCACTCGTGGAGGTGAGGAACGCGACGCCATCCAGCAGTCCCAAAAGAACAAAACATGAGAAAAGAGAGTATCGGGAACGGTCTCACGTGCGTAAACGTAGTAGGACGATTAACGCCCTCTTCAAGTAAGTAACCACACAAGCAATCAGCCTCAAATAGGTGGGGTGGACGTGTTCAAGATTGCGACATTAAACATCAATGGACTGGCTTCGAGAAAAAAAAGTAGAAATGTTAGAGGACTTCCTCCGACGACAGGAGATAGACATTATTTTCCTTCAGGAGTTCGCACAATCCATAATCGACATTATTTGCAGTTATAATGTGGGGACGACAGGGCGGGGCACCGCCATGGTAACGAGGAACGAGGTAACGATCACAACATCACAAGGCTACCGTCGGGACGGGGAATATCGGCAGAATATAAAGGCATATGCTTGGTCAACGTTTTATGCCCCCGTCAGGAACAGCCAAGCAACAGGAGAGAGAACGTTTCTACCACAATGAGTTCCCCTACTTGCGGAGGGCCTCCTCATCCAATGTGGTCTTCGGAGGAGACTTTAACTGTGTACTCAATCAGGCAGACAGCACTGGGCTTTTCAACTATAGCAAGGCGCTCGACGTTCTAGTTCGAAGTTTTGATCTACGCTACATGTGGCGTGCGGACCCCTTAAGGACTCTTTTCATGCACTACTCCCCGATGGGAGAATCAAGGATTGACTGGATATACACAACGAAAGACAGTGACAAGAAGATAAGTGTGGAGACTGTGGCAGCAGCTTCCACCGACCACCTATCAGTGGTAATACGGTTCTCCGTAGATGTCCCCATCGTGCGACGGGGCAAGGGATTCTGGAAAATGAACATTTCCATTCTTAGCGAAGAGGCTTTTAAAGAGAGGTTGCGCCAGAAGTGGGAGGTTTGGAGGCAGCACAGAAGGTTCTATCCCGATTGGCCCATGTGGTGGGGAAGGTATACAAAAAAAACAGATTCATCTTTTCTGTATTCAGGAAGGACCCGAACGTCGGCTGGACTTCGTTAAGATGGAGAATTTCCTCTACAAGTGCATTTATGACGTTCTGCGGAACACCTACCCACACGGACAGAAGATGATAATGGTCAACAGTCTGAAAGCTAAGATAACTAGCCTACACGGAGACAAGTTGCAGCGAGTAATGCTAGACAATGACGAGCTGAACCGGTTAGCGGGAGAGAGACCAGCGCTCTTACACATTCTTCAGATGCGAAAACGACAGGAAACCAGAACGATCCGAAGTATACAGGACGAGTATGAGAACACCCAGCAGACAATGATAGGAATCGTACGAGATTTACGACCTTCCTGCGACGTAAATATGAACCAATCGCAGTGGATGAAGAGTGTTTCACGTACATGGCCGAAGCAGGGTAGCGGGCTTTACCGACGGCTTGGAGAGATCTGTTGGAACAGCCCATCTCACTGGAGGAAGTACACATCGCCGTGAGAAAAGGAGGGAAGAATAAATCGCCAGGGAATGACGGTATTGGGTTAAAATTCTACTAGGCGAACTGGGCAACGATCCAAGACGACATTGCTGCTATGATGAACCATATGTTCATGGAGAGAAAAGTGTCCTCGCAACACAAGCATGGAGTGATCGTGTGCCTGCCCAAGTCAACTGACCCGACTTTCGGCCCATTACCCTGTTGAATACGGATTACAAAATAATGGTACGCATCATGGCCGACCGATTGCGCCCCATGATGGAGGAACTATTACATCCGAGCCAATTCTGCGGGGTGCTGGGAAGGACCAGGTTTGAGGCGATAGCGACCGTGCGTAAGGCTATTGCACAGGCCGAGGTGACGCGCGTGTCACTGTGTGTCATTTCGTTAGACTTTCAGGAGGCTTTCGATAGAATCTCTCACCAGTATCTTTTCACTATCCAGCGAAGCTGTGGGTTTAGTTACTGGTTTGTGGAACGAATCAACAGCATATATGAGTAAGCCGCATCCTCCATCCAAATTAACGGCCACATATTTGGTAAAATCCCGATTCACAGCTCAGTTAGACAGGGATGCCCCATGAGCATGCTGCTCTTTACCTTATGTGTTGACCCCCTGCTCCACATCTTGGACCAGAAACTAGCGGGTGTCCGGATTGGAGAGCGAGCCCGAAAGACAGTGGTGGTGGCACACGCTGACGATATCACCACCTTTGTAACGACACCGACGGACATACCTATCATAAGTGACGCGATACAATGCTACGAGAAAGCCATGGGAGCTCGCCTGAACACGCGGAAATCGAAGACACTGGCGGTGGAAGAATTGCATACATCGACGGATACGCTGAACATACCAACCACGCTGAAATAAAGATTCTAGGCGTCACCTTTGCGAGTACCATCGAGCACTCAATGAACAAGAGCTGGGCGAACGTAACAGGCAAGGTGAGAGCCCAGCAAGGGATACATACGAGCGGAACGTAAGCCTCTCACAATGGATTCGTTACGTGCAAGCATACCTCGTTGCGAAAATATGGCATATGGCCCTAGTGTTCCCGGCACCCACGACGTGTAACCGACAATTGATGACTACTCTCGCGTGGTACATATGGAAGTGAGCAACGTTCCGGGTACCAATACAGACTCTACAGATGCCGAAGAAATAAGGCGGCTGGGGCTTAATTGACATCGAGGAGAAGTGTCGAGCTCTCCTGATCAGCCGAATGTGGGAACAAAACATGAAGAAGAGTTTTGCAACAGCAACATGGCTCCGGGAGTGGAACCTGGATGGACCCAGGACGAAACCCCCTCACATAGGACGGATACCGATGACGTTAGAATATCTATTTCGGTATGCGCTGGAAATGGCCTACATAACACCCCCCGGGAATGAAGAACTGCTTCGGACATTCAAACTGCGCGTCTACAATACTCTACATATAATGGCGGCAGCGACGAGAGAATCCCGAGAAAGCAACTACATCCGGACACATGATGGATGCAGGTGTTGAAAAACCTACATACGACCTGGATATCGGAGGAAATCGCATCCATGTGGTACATCGTGGTATATGATATAATGCCGACTAATGAGCGCCTGCACACCATCAGGCTCGTGGAGTCGGATCGCTGTGGACGCTGTGGAAGGCGAGACACCCTCGCACACCGGCTGACGGAATGCAACGAAGGAACAGCCATTTGGCTGTGTACAAGGGAAAGAATTGCGCAGATGCTTCGAACGGACCCACGCCGCATTCCCACAGACTGGTGTCTACGGTCCCATTTCCAATTGTGGCCGCCACAGCGACATAAAGCGATACTGTGGTTACTGGCACATCTCGTAATGTACCGAATGGAGCAGCAGCGACACCTGTCACTGCTCGATTATATTGATTCTCACGCCGCGCGAGATGGAAGTCATACCGGGCGGCCAGCCGGATGCAGCAGGTAGAAAACTATCTATCGATACTCTAGACAGTGCCCGCTCTCTGGGCGAGAACCCAAGGAAGGAACAAACCGTTGTCAGGATGGGACAAGGTGTGGGGAGGGGAACCCCCCACACCACTGGAGTGAGGCTGTGCAAGTGTGAGTGCTACATGACATGGTATGGGAAAGGCAATACCTAAACACGAGGCAGAAGTGATGTTAAGATCGTATGTATGTGATTGAAAGTACAATAAATGTTTCAAAAAAATCCCGGTGGGTACGAGATTTTCCGCCCAGTTAGACCGGCGTTGGGGCCCATCCAGCCTCCTGTAAAATGGGTAGCGGGTCTTTCCCGCGGGTAGAGGTGGCCTGGGCGTGTGGCTGACCCCCCCACCCCATCTAAGTGCCGAAGGTCCTAGAAAAGACAACAGCTATATCTCTACTCAACCTAAGGGCCTGCGTGGCCTATAAAAAGGGCGAATACCTACCTAATTATTAATTTATAGAAAAATCGGACTAGGCCATATTGCAATGAATGCATTACAGGGCTTTGTGCTATCATGTTAGAGAATATTTTCGCTTCCATATAAAATGGTAGCTGTAAAATTGTCATTAAAATAAGACATTTTTCTGCCTCTTGCAACATGTTTCGTTTGTGTCTGTGTAGTGACCCACTTGCTGAAAAATTGAGGTTCAAAACTAAAAGAACTTTGCCAAGAATAATAAAGCTTAGCCAGACTTCAAAGGCAATTAATACGAAAATGAGTTCGGGCGATTTATGCACCGAGCAGAGTGAGGCACATTCAGTCAAAGAAAGCAATTAAGGGAACAAATCCATGTCAAGTCGAGGCCATTATTTTGAAACTGGGCTACTTGCTAACAGTTCCACACACACTAATGAAGCGGTAAATGAGTGTATCAAATATGAGTGGCGCATCGTTGGAAAGATTTTGTATATCTGACTTGAAAACTTGTCAACTTTATAGACCTACTATCGGATAACATTCCGGTGAGGCCTGCGACGAATTAGGAGCAACGAGTTCCAAGTACATTTCGTAGGCCTACATTCCTCTCCCACAAACCTTAAGTCTGGCGTATTTGTTCCTGTTAGTCTGGTTTTTATTTTATGTTTTTAATGACCTATTGGCGCGATCTAAGGCGTGGATCTGCGGTCGCTCGTTTGCTGAGATTGCGGGTTCGAATTCCGCCAGGGGCATGGATTCTGTCTTTTGTGAGTGTTGTGTGCTGCCAGCTAGAGGTCTCCGCGACAGGCCGTTCCCTATTCCAGAGGAATAGGGAACAGAGTGCATGTGTGTGTGTGTGTGTGTGTGTGATGAGATGCAACAGTCACCTCTTCACCTGCAATAGGTAGGTAGACAGAAGTCAAGACTAAGAAAAAAAGAACACGAAACAAACTTTTGATTTCTACGTAGTAAATTATTGTAAGTGATATCCTCAAATATTCGCAAAGCAGCCATATTTGTAACTTTTCTTTTACAATTAGTATTTCATACACAATTTAAATTTGTGTTTATTGTCTGTCTCGGCACCAGATTACACTTGCCGCATTCTAAAGTTCCATTACTTACATTCCAAACGAGAGATCTTTCATGGTCATCATGTCCCTATTTTACGTTCTACAGAAAACTGTGCTAAAAATTATATTTATTTTTGCAAGACATGTTGGTGTACGTACATCGCCTCACGGCTCTAAAGTAGGTAGCTGTAATGCCGATCCCACCTCACAAGTTCGTTGCCCACCTTGTTGTTGTTATTTGTCGTAGAAAATTAAAATACCTGTTACAGTCTTCTGCAATTTGATGCATCGTTGGCTGGTATAAATTTTCCTACGTTCTAGACAGACGTACTGCCTCCGTCATCAGAGTATATGAAAGAAGACTACCACGTCTAAGTAGCAACCTGTCGTTCATATCAAGTTTCATTAATTTCTGCCAAGAGCTTCAAAAGTTGAATGAATGACACACATAAACGCAACGATTTACACCCAAATCGCACTGTAGTCGCAGAAGTCTTTTTTCCTTAAGGAAGGAGAATATGTACAAAACTATCGATTTTTATCAAACATTAATTGTACATGTGTACGGATGGTTAGTCGGTGGACGGAGGGATGACATGGTGAAATGGCTTCTGTAGTGGGTGAACAGATAAGTGTGTGAAGGGGAGGTTGGATGGATTTATAAATGAATGGATGGATGTGTTCATAGAGAAATTGGTAAATGGTTAAATTAATGGAAGAATTGACGATTGGTAGAAGGACAGCTGGCTGAATGAATTGTGGCAAGAATTTACGGGGAATTTATAACCGGCTGGATGAACGGATGAGGGTTTTGGTGACAGAGTGAGGGACTAGATGGACAAGTGGGTGGGAAGATGATTGAAGGAACGATGTAAATGGGTTTGGTTCGTGATGGATTTAGCGATGCTGTGAGAAGTGGCAGTTCGTGAAATTTCGTGTACAGGTTGCAGTGAATGGAGGAAGACAGGAGTTGCGGTGCGCTTTGTTCAGTGCAGGTAGCCATAGACCGATCAGGTCTTGGATCAGACTCTCCTTGGTTGAAAACTTTGCTGACGAAAGAGTAACAGCACGATCTGTAAATACTGGTACGACTTGCGCCAAATAAAACTTGCTCGTCGAACAACACGAAAATTAAGCTGCCTCCAATATTGCCTTTCTCCCAGTCCAGGCTTCACAACGATGCTGTTTGCATTACGTTTTGCAAATTCCTGTCGACATGTCAGCTACCTGAGAAAGGCATAAAATTTGAGATTCCGCATTTTGTTACTCGCACGGTGACTAGACAGGATAACTGCACGAGAAGCGCGTACCTGTGGCTCACTGTGCAAACAGCGAAGATCCCTCCTGAAACACAGACTTTGTACAGCAAACATGTTTCTAGCTCTCAGCTGACCTTGGTATGTAGTCATTATTTTGTTACGTTCTAAATCTGTTAGTTGTTTCTGTAACTTCTCGGTTTTTTTTCTCGCGCGTTTTTGGCGGCAAAATTATCTTGGTCGGGCAAAACAGTGCAATTTTAGCTACGAGACATATCCAAGAAATGTTTCCGTGTTTAATAGTGCCGGTTTCGTTCCAGCAGTTATTCTGCTTCGCGTGTACGTTGACCATGAATTCATTTCAATTTTTTAATCAATAAGTGACAGTCCGTCGCCAGTGCTTGCAATACAGTACGTTTGGTCACAAGTTGTTTTTCCCCCTCAGTTAATGAAGCAGCTGTTTATCAACTGCACTAATTGTGAGATCTGTGGATAAATTACAGTTAACGACTAATTTCAGGTTTTTTTTAGTAAATTTATTGAATGTTAGATTTTGGTTTCATGTAATTATTTAACATTAATCATACTAAATCAGTAGAAACCAAATTTAATATCCCCGCATAGGTATTTGGGATACATCCACCAGTATCAAATCGCATCCGAATCGGTTCTTTCATTCGACAGACAAATGTAAAATGTCCACATTCTTCGTCAAACGACAAGAAAAACTCGTTGGAACTGAATATAAAGTCGGAGTGGAATGAAAAGTCTATAGCTCGGCAGATATCAGCGTACCTTACAAAGCATTACAGAAGCTGATTTCATGGGAACGATCTTACTTGCTGTAAAGTTCTTAAGAAGTAAGAAGAACAACTGCTACTGTAGATGATGGCAATAAAGTGCCAGCACCCTCCCACAGAGGTACAACACAGTACTATTTATATGCTACAGAAGAGACATATATTTTTTTTTTTGCACGGTGGTGTATATTATCCCTAATGAGTCCTCTGGACTGTAAACACCATTCAGCTCTGAATTAGTAAGTCTAATCTGTTACACTACGGCATCTCAGCACATCAGATAAAAATATTTGTTTTGCGTTATGAGGGAATGATACTGTGATACTTAGGCTAATGTTGCAGCTGTTTAGTGCTGCTGCGTGTTTCACCACGTGATAATTTCTTAATAACGAGGCTTCCAATAGAAATTACGTTTTAGTTCGCTTACCTTCAACATTCGAGAGTAAATTATGGTATAACTCAAATGTTGCGAATATTTTAATATAAAAAGCCAACTAAATGCAATAATAATGATTTTATTAATAATTTCAATCAGCTCAACATGTTTCGGGCGATAATTTAGTCCATCTTCAGAAGCACTAGACTGTGTTTACAGCTTGTGGTATAAAGCACGGACGATGCTGCCTGCAGGCAGTGCTTTATACCACAAGCTGTAAACACAGTCTAGTACTTCTGAAGATGGACTAAATTATCGCCCATAATATGTTGAGCTGATTGAAATTATTAATAAAATTATTATTGTTTCATCTAGTTAGATGTTTATATTATTGTATTAATGATGCACGGTCACACAAACATCAAATTGTGAGTATAAATAGATACGTCAAACACAAAGTTGTGGACAGTACCGACTGTTACTAGTGAAATACTAATCCGACGATAAACGAGATCATACAATAATTACGCAGCAATAATTGTGGCTCTGTAATTGTGTAACAGTCATAAAATTAGTAAGTAAATCTGACTTTTAATCATGTTATTCATTGTGATTTTCCTCACGTCGTGCACATAATTCAGTGGCCAGTTATGTTTTGATTCATCAACGACGTTAGAATGTATTCTTACTGAAGCTTGCTAACTTCACAACTACCTTAACATTTGGCGGTCCTCCAGGGATATTAAGTACGCATAGTGTGGTGCGAGAGGATGTGCCTGGCCTAAACTCTCTCTCAGGGGGATAACGCATTCCGAAGTTGAAGGTATTTTTATTAATTCTGCAGCATATTCTTATTCTTGTGTGAAATGTATGTAGAGTTAATATCAGTGTTTTTGTTTGTGTTGCTGTAATTACATCAAGTTTTTTTTCCTGTGGCGCTGCGACCCAACGCGGGCCATGGCCTCCTCATTCTTGAGGTTTCTTGATCACACACAACGACGCATCACAGTCGGTAGGACTCCTCTGGACGAGTGATCATCTTGTCGCAGAGATCTCCACCTGACAAAACACAACACTCACAACAGACAAACATCCATGCCTCTAGCGCGATTCGAACCCACGATCTCAGCAAGCGAGCGGCCGCAGCCTTAGACCTCGTGGCCACTGGGATCGGCGATTATATCAAGTACCTAAACATACTAAACACCTTTGCGTTGCCAAGTACAGTATTTGCTCACTTTGTAAAATAATAATGTAAAATTTTTTGTTTAAGTTATTGGTAACAGACATGTGAGGTCACCTGGTATGTTTACAATCCCAAAGACGCTCAACTAGTCAAACCAAATGTCTTTCACGGTACGTAAAGTTTTATTATTGTGTTCGGCAGATCCTGGATCTTATTCTTTGCCAGTTTAATGCACTCCAGATCCTCACACCTAGTGTTCCCAAATTTACTTGAGTCCTTCGCAATTAATATTGTCAAAAATGATCTAGCTTAATTTCAGTCTGCTTGCCAAAGGCGACATTTAATTGGCCTAAATAGATTCGTCGATACTGTTTACTGAATCCCATGACAATGCTACCTCAACAGCTGTGCGCATATACTGATAGGACACTGAAGGCCGCCGCTCAACAGCAGGCTCCAATCAGTAGGTAAGATGTTAGGATGTAACAGTTTAGTCCGTAACGTGTGTATGACTTATATAACTCCATTTTGCATTGCGTTTCAAATTGCTCTTTGTACACACAAATGTCTTCTGAGCATAAAAGATCTTCTCCAACCTTCAATGCTCTCTGAATTGTTTTATTTTTCTTCCAGTTTATATTACCCTCAATTCGTCGATTAATTTACCTCCACCCTTGCCCACTCTGACACGCAGCCAATCCATATTTGTAGTTACTGTTGTCGACAGTCAGTGTCTGGCTAGCCACTCTGTCAAGACACGGAGACGCTATCAGGATTTACCGTGCAGATAGCTGCGTGCTACTGCATGCGATCACACATAAGAACGCGCACATTACAAAATATCAAGAGATTTTTTTTTCGTTTTGGATTATACTGGAAGCACAGGTTGTGCTCTTGAGTTTGTAACACAGTTTAGTGATGCGGCAGGTGGGTAGACAATCGTGTCTTTACTAACTGTAAGAAGTCGGCGCATTGCTGACAATACAGCATTCTGTACTCACAGAGTCAGCTGCAATACACTTCATCGTGCGCGATAATTCTTTTGATATCGCGGCTAGAGGACAACCTTAGTCACCCTTGGACGATTTAATAAACAAGGCTGAAAAGGTGCGTTTCAGAATGTACATGAACTGGCTGCAATGCCTAACATATATTACCTGACACCCATTTAACCAAACGCAAACGTTCGTTGCCACTAATATCAAATTCGTCTTTCGACACATTCCTGAGCCAGTTGAATGCTTCTCGCAGTCTCCCAACACATCTCCGTAAAATACGTTGTGCTTAATTTTTTACGTTTCTGAAAACGTTAGAATTTACACCTTTAGTAGTGTGAATTTTATGTGATATTAATATGTTATGTGATATCAATATGCAACCTAAAATCTATTGGATGAAAAATGTTGAAGATGAAAACAAATGTAAAGAAACCCAAGATCCAGTTAAGTGCCAACCTTCTGTCTCCTTACCGAATTCTCAAGAGGACTGCATACCAAAAATCTATAGTTTTCTTGTTCCCTACATACTGTCTGCAAGCACAGCCAATTGTAGCATCCTAAATTACATTACTTCAGCAGCATTGCCCTGCGTTGTGTAAAATACTGCGTACGTAAATTTCTTGGTTAATTCTCCTTTTTTAGGCCACAAGCAATCGTAACGGTGAAATTAAAAAGCGAGCATTGTTATTGTATATATTTTATTTTGTATATATTGCACTATTTTCCGTCAAAGGAAAGGCCACATTTCGCAAAGCATTCTTTGGGTTTTGAATATTTGCGAATGGTAGCAATTTTTAGGCGCGTTTGCAAATGGCGAAAAGCGACTGATAGCTTCATCATGGCTGTCTGCCTGTCGGTCCGTCCGACAGCATGGAACATCGCCTCTCCTACTAGACGGACGTTCATGAAATTTGATATTTGAATAGTTTTCTAAAAACTGTCGACAAAATTCAAGTTTCATTAAAGTCCAACAAAAATAATGGATATTTGAAGTGCAAACCGACACGTGTTTATGATAGCAGCCCGTTGAAATGTTCTTTGAATGAAAAATGTTTTAGACAAAAGTCGCAGAGAAAATCAAAACACATTTTATGCAATAAACTTTTTCCGAAAATCGTCTCATTTATAAGGTAATGTGGTGAATTATTGTACAGCCAGACAGGTCACAGGATGCGCAGAAAAGACGCCCTTTGCAAGCCGGTAACTTAGGCAAGAACACAGACACACACTGAATAATATTTAACATCTATTGCTTCACAATTAATTAAATCCATCTGATCTCATAAAATGTTCTATCGCAACATTTACTAAAACCGAGAAACTGCGTAACGACTTACTTTTCATAAGTAAAACGTTTTCAAAATAAATAATAAGAAAAATTTACACAGTTTAGTAGTTTCTTAATTTCTTCTATATTTGTTGCCATTGTTCCTGGGTATTTAAGATTTTAAAATTTTTTCAAAAGACTGTACATATTGATTGAAGTTAACTTCCCAAACGTACATTATTTTGATTGGTTCTAGTCGTGTTTAAGGCCTACTTCATTATTTTATTTACAAGAACAACGTTAAGTGAATGTTATGTCTGTGTTTAGCACTTGCTCTTATTCTGAAGTGATAGGCTGGCTTGGTTATTGTGTGGCATTATTAGGTCTGTCTGGACTGCTGCCGTATGAAATTTTGCATTTTGTTTTGTCAATATTTTATGGGTACGCCTAAAATGAGTATTCATACAGTATGTTTGTAGAAGCGCTGTTTATTGTGTTAGAGGCACTCGAATCCCCACTGCCTTCCTGTTATAACTGCTATTGTTTAGTGATCTGCCTGGCCAAAAAGAGAAATTCCCGAATTTGAATTACGGGCATTATAAAAACCGTGAAGGTCGGACATGAGATTTCGAAAACGGAGGAATATTTCTTCCGAATACCGGAAATGTGCTGTGTGACCGCCAGCCTCAAACAAACTAACTGATTATTTAACACAGTAAACAGTAAAATTCGTATAAATAGAACTTAACTTTTTGACGCCTACATGAAAGTAAACGATTAATAACGGTTAATAACCTGCAGTGGACCTTCAGGTATCTACTGTGGGAGAGGAGCTAATGTGAGCGGCGTGCCAGCGTTCTTAGTGGCTTAGTTACGTGTACTGACGCTGTCATTGTCGATGGTAGGTGAATGACTGTGACTGGAACTTGGGGGGCATGGGAATTCACTGGGAAAACTGAAGAACCTAAACAATAAAAGTTGTGCTGAACGTAAATACGTGCATGAGGGGCCATATATATATATCTGTTATACATCTATAACATGTCGTACTGTGTCAAAGAGATTGAGATGAACAAGACAAGTAGAAAGCATGAGACAGATAATACAATTGGTAGAAAGCCTTAAAGACCTCATCATAGATTGGAGGATAATATTAAATAGGATCTTAAAGATTGGGGTTTAAACGTGTTTATGTCTTAGAAGGGAGATCACGGGTGGGATGCTGATAAGAAGATTGTAAACTTTCAAGTTCCGTATAAGGCAGGAATTTTTTGATCATGAGCTCATCCATAAGAACTGTGCTCCGTGAATCTAGTACCTGATGCACTGCCATCGGCTTCGGTCAAGACGGAGATAAAGCATGACTCCCGCACGCGCGAAGCACCACATAGACTTTCTTTCTCATCAAATTCACTTATGTGAACTGGCGCTGACTTGTCCCATGTATGGTCAAATTATTCCAAGTCCACCGTGTCGAGCGCCGACAGTGGGGACCACACTGACCGCCAGTCAGACGTCACAATAAAATAAAAAGCATAAGAGACAACACGACCCAACTACATATAAAACAAATACAGGCAATTAAACCTCATTACAACGTACGCTCACTCTTTATATTCATACAACAATACCATGCCATAAGCAGTACATTTTCTGCTGGCATTGTCCAGCATCAGAAACGGCGAAGGTTTGCCTATATTACATAAAAGGAAAGGAATTGCCTTATAAATTTATCTTTGTGTCTGGGTATGTTTATTTAGATATTCCTGTCCACAGCCAGTATTTTATCTTATGTGCACCATTCCCTGTCTTCCATCACTAAATTTTTATCCAGTTGCCTCGCAGTAACGAACAGTATAGCATTCTGTACGTTACTTTAGAGCTACATATTTTCATTGCAACGTTGCACTGTGCAGAAAGGACACAAATGGCGTCGATTGAAAGGGACAGTTTTTCGAAACCGAGCTTCCTCGATCCTAAAGTATCAATGAAAGTGCACAGTAATTCCGAAGCGCGCCGGAACAAATGTTGTTACCCACAACAATTATTTCTCTGATACTCTTCAGTGGGCTTGCGTGTTAAAGTTTTAATATTTGGCTTCACTGGGTGAATTTTAAAAGTATCTATGCAGTCTCCCTTTGCTCTCCCAAACTCAGTGAGATATTTCCACAGCCACATTTTCGTGACAAATAAGAGCGTTAATTGTTAAGGAAGGTACTGAGAACTGTCAGCAGCTGAATAATTACATTAGAATGAAAATTATTTATCTGATGTAGCTTTTACCATAACCGGAGTGGGTATTTAAATTTTAACATGTGGGTTATGAAAAAAGTGAGAATTGTTGAACACCAAAGATGAAATTAAGAAGTAAACAACAATTTGTGGAAAATAAAACCGAGATTATGCAACATGTCGTACAAATTCAGTAAATTTCCTTTTAGTTTAAATGTAGAAATTTAATTTGTAATGGTGTTTTTCTACCTGTCTTTGGATGCAAACGCAGGTAGTTAGGCGATGGAAAAACTTTCTGAGGGTAGAAATTATATTATGAGGAGTTTCATAATTTTTAGTCGTTAAAAATATTGTTGGGGTGGTCAAGTGAAGGAGAATTAGATTGAAGGAGCATAAAATATGGCGCATTGGTACCCATTTACCAGTCACCATGGTGTCATATCCCAGCCTTACTTGGAAAAGCTCGTCTGTAACATGCATGCCGAAGGGTGTGAGAAATAAATATAGAATGTTTGTTAGAAAATCGACCGAGGTGTTTCATGTGGCACTGCCTCAGGTGTGAATATTTAGGTGTCTCGTGAAAATCTCGCCCCGGCACAGACTGTTATTACTTAGGTTTCTCGCCTCTTTTTTTTCATTTCCACAGAAAAATACGAGGACGGAACCTCGCGACTGCATCCTTCCACTGCTGTCTAGTTCGCTATTGAATATCGTTCAGTCATTCGACGCTATGCAGCCTTGCTTACTGGCAATGTCAAAGTTATCCCTCTTCATGTCATGAAGGCATGTGGGGGAGTGGAAGCCTAGATCTTCTCCTTCTTAACTTCAGTAATAAATGCAAATGAATAGTCAACTTCTGGCCCCGGCCTCTTTACCTTCGGACAAGAGTTCCAGGTACCCATTGACTAGGAGACCTAGCACCGATTGGATGTTTTCAAGGAGAGGAAAAAAACCTTTGTCCCTAACGAGATTCGAACCCCAACTCTTGCAACCCGCAGCCTTTTACCTATACCGATTACGCTGTCCCGCCTGCCACTGATTTATTGACAGACTCTTTAAATACATTTGAAATAAATAAATTTGTAGGAAGAAAAAATGTTCGAGAACCTCGCCTAAGACTGGCGAATAATATGAAATTGTCAGCTAAGGACGTAGGATGTAAGGACACGGACTGAATTCATCTGGATGTCAGATTCTTATGTCCACAGCAATGACAGTTCAGTTGTATCAATGGTGGAGAAGTGAACTAAGCTGCTGAGCGATTAACATCTTCTGCACATTAACTGTAGGCAGCCTGTAACTGACAGGTAGTCAGTAAATCTTACGATGAAGGAACTAGCTTCGCCGGAACTTGGGGCAACTATGTAATAGTACACTGCATCGTGTTATAAAAGACTTAAATCCCCATCAGCACCGTTATAAGAACCTCAGATCTCGTAATCTTCAGGACCTTTCCTTTTCAGGGAAGGATAAGAGCAGTAGATGAGAGAGTGGCAATAAATAGCGTAAGATTTACCTTAAATAATTCTGAAAACAATAAAAATTTTCAATTTTAATTCGGCGCAGGCAGGTCGAATATGAGAAGGACAAGTAATCTCTAAGTAATAAGAACTGTCATGTCTACACCGGTAGCTCGTGTTATTCCAAATTAGGTCCTCGCTGAGTGCATCATTATGGAATGAGCGTTTTAAACGTCTGATCCGAATATGGAAGTCCTTTCTTTCTTCTTGGAAAATTACCTTAATGTGGCTTATTATTTAACAAGACATTGATTACATCAGAGCACGTAGTTTAGAAACGTTCATATGGCACGCGCTTACTGTCGTATGGCATGTGATGTTGTTTATCTGGAATGTATCTAGTTATAAACACAGACGCAGGTTTTACCAAACTGACTACGTGCGCGGAATGGTAAGAGATGGAAGCAGGGACCAAGTGGTGGAAATATTCTTTACTATAGTGAATAGGACCTACAGGATGGGTTTACTTACTGAATAGACTTGCTGCACTGTGGATCGATTGACATTTTGGTTGTTGTTTTAGTTTATTATTAAAAAAAAAGAATTTCACTTAAAGTTTCTGCCTTGCTTTGATTTTGTCGCATATAACTTTGGAGTTCGCACCATCGCCATGTTTGTAGTTGTTGACCTATAAATAATACTTAGTACGTAATCAGTAGCCTATAGGCGGATATTCCACATCTGTCTTAGTGCGAAACTTCGCATGTATGGCTCCAAACTTTCCTTAGTTATGACTATCGAACTAAAAACTGAAAATATTTGTTCTTAGACTTAATGATATTATTATATATGCCGTAAAGCTTTCCTTAACCGATCTGAGTACGTATTTGTTCAAGATCTGTTACCTCACGTCACTGCACTGTCCCCGCTTTCACACTTTAGTCGCCCATTATTTTTGTTTAAATTATTTTATAAAATGACGGCGCTGTCTTGGGGTGGCGTCCAGTAATTTGAAATTCATACAAAATTTTGTGAAAATCGTAGGACATGTTCAGGAGTCTAAGTGAAATAAATACACACAGCAGCTTGATTATCTAATTGCTTACTTTTTTCCTTCCTGGAAAAGCTATAACTTTTCTTAAAATTAGGTGCCATTCACATGGGCAGAAATCCATGCTTTGAGGTCGCACTGGATTACAACACCTGTGTCTCTGATGTGACGAGAGATAGCAATATTCAGACATGCAGAATTGTGCTTCGTGTCCAGAGGAATACAATCAACAATATAAGCATAGAGAAGAAAACCAACTAAATGCTACTGGAGTTCGCAACTTCGCCATGTTTGTAGTTGTTGACCTACAAATAATATTTAGTACGTAATCAGTAGCCTATAAGTGGATATTCCACATCTGTCTTCGTGCGAAACTTTGCATGTATAGCTCCAAAACGCACTAATGTTAAAATCTCCTTCAGATGCAACAACACAATAACACGACTCACAAAACCATCCAATGTCCACAAGATCCCACCCCATAACAAATGGGAGATTTACCAACTAACCTGCAACTCCTGCAACCTATCATATGTGGGCCAAACCATCCGCAGGCTGAAGATACGTTATCAAGAGCATATTAGATACATGAGAAGCAACAATCCACTCTCCTCATACGCACAGCACATCTTACGCAATCAACAATCAGTAGCATGTAGTTGGTTTCTTCTCTACGCTTATGTAACGATGCACGGACAGACATACATCAAATTAACAGTATCCAGCTTATCCACACTAAGATTTGTTACACGTACCGAGACTAAACAAATACGTAAAGGTTCTAAGAATAGTAGACCCTATAAATTACGCAAATTCCTCAGATGCAACTTGGAAGAAGAAGAATATGAGTGCGAGAGAAAAACGGAAAGAAGTGTTGGTGGAGTTTGGGCAGACGTTAGCTTCTGGACACGAGCACCTATCGTGCGAATCTACAAGCCGCATACAGAATTCAGCACGGATAAGTGAGATACCAAAGAATGTGAGAGCTCTGGCGAACGGCTTTGCTACTGCAGCCGGGGAGAAGAGCAGTGGCAAGTATAGCCCGAGACCCCGACGTTGCCGCTAAGTCTAGTACACAGTTAGTGTAATTGAAGGCATTATTAAATTAGCAAGAAATAGTTAAATAGTTATTTATTAAATAATAAGTAGTGTTGGCCTAAGCTTAATGAGAATAAATTCCAATAATTAAAGTGTACCTGAGCTAGGATGCATTTGTAATTACGTTATTTGTACTGTGGGCATTGGAGGCAGCACCAGTGCCATGTTCTGTAACTGCTTTCAGTCCACAGAGGGAGTGAATGAATGTTACGCGGAACTCGGATTAAACAGCAATTATATTGTGACCTTCATAAACTGTGTGTTATGTGACGAAAATGCGGCTCATTTTTTCAACCGAATATTTAAGTACCTTATTCGAAAATTGTTTGAGCTTTCACCGCTCGCGAGCGAGATCCTTCTACGGTAAAGAATATATTACTTGGCCGAAATATTTAAAATGTTTAATTGTCTCAGTGCTAAATTAAGTACAACTTCGGAAGGCGTAAAAGGGAGCGGAGGAATATCTCCACGCATGCGTAATATTAGCACAATTTCGGGACGAATCCTCTTTGGCCCCCAACAGCTTTACTGCTTATCCGGCAACGATAGTTTGGAAGAGACGGTGGACGCCGGAGTCGGTCTGGGCCATGTGTGCAATAAGTTTGTTTTTAACGCAATATAGACTAGAATACAAAGTGCAAGAGAGAGCGTAATGCATATTAATATAAAATGCAGTGTTTAATAGCATCGAACGAAGGAGCCAGGATATTTTATTTGCCTGCCAGTGCCGGTGATGTTCAGTTATTCCCTACAAGTGTCCGGCAATAATAAATAAAAAAAAAATACAAAAATTTGTGTTATGCACAAGATGAAATAATATTACAGGCTTTGAACTGATACTGTTAATCTGACATGCTTTAAGGCTTATTAAAGACTGTAAGCTTCTATGAACTCCGACCGTCATTTACTGCTTCAAAATTAATAAAAGTAATTAAAATAATTAATAAACAAGACACTGCCTTCGTGAACACAGTCATTTGCCCTCTCAGCTCAGCCTGTGGGCTGAGAGGGGAATTCTCTTTAGGGCCCAACTGTGCATGCAGTATCCTTTTATCCTGATCCTCACCCCGAAACGTAATGTTTTGTCTTTTTATTTTTATTACTTTCAGTAATTTTAAAACTCCAGACAGGAGAAAAATCATAGAAGCTAATAATCTTGAATTCTTTGTAACAACGTCAGAATCTTATAGAAATTTACAGTTAATAAAACCCGATGGTAATATGGTAGTGATTCGCCATGAACTCGGTAAAGCAATAGGCCTGTAATTGAAAAGACCGAAAAAGACAAATATCACTAAAAGTTAGAAACCAAACAAGTAATTGAAATATTAAAGTGTTTCCTCATATTTTGTTATATTGCTATTAAGCCGATAGCCCGACATTTTGATGCGTGAACTGTCATGTCAGATAACAGAGATCAGGATTTTTTTACCTATGGCCCTGCGGCCCAACATGGGCAATAGCCTCTTCATTCTTTAGGTTTCTAGATCACACACAGCAAAGCGCCACAGTCAGTCAGTTTCCTTTGGACGACTGATCAGCGCGTCGCAGAGACATCAATCTGACAACACACAACACTCACAAGAAACAAACATCCATGACTCCGGCAGGATTCGAACTCACAATCCCAGCCAGCGGGCTGCCGCAGACCTTACGCATTAGACCGCTCGTCCACCGGAATCGGCAGTTCAGTATTATGTTTAGGTATAATTGCATTGTTAGCGGTGCTGTGTCAACTGTATGCCTTGTAGAATCTCCTTAACTTCATACTACGCTATTTAAGGTGAAATTCAAGCCTCTTATGAGTAATGAGTCGCTAAGAATGGTTAATTAGCTCCAAACCACACTTCGAGCCACTAACTTAAGATATGTAACATAAGTGCTACCCACTGCATTGTTGTTTATTTAGTATGATTTATTTATCTTTTTTACGAATTGTCCACTAAGTGGTGCACATGTGTTTGCAATGGAACACAAGTTGGAAACTGTGAACAGCGCTTAGCATTGCTTGTAGAAAGAATCAGGACCGGTCCACTTTGCGACTAGCAGATAGAGCAGCAAACCGCTACAGCAAGAAGTTTGACTGATGGTGGATAGAGCGAATTTAAATGGCACGGGCAAGGCAATAAACCTGTCACTGTTCCGCGAACCAACCAGATATAAACAAAATGTTGTAGCTTAACACGCATTTGAGCTTTTTAATAATATCAGAACCACAAAACCGGCTCCTCATTTTCGATGGAATCATTAATAGATATACACAACCGAGATTCTGATCCGCTTCTCTTTTCCGCAGGTACCGTGAACAAACCGGGCTTCATGCACTCTGTAAAGTGTCTCACAAATCACGACAAAACTTTTGTGTTCGTGTTTCTGCGGTAAAGTCCTTCAGACATAAATCTATATTATATTCAAAGCGAAGCAAGTGGGCTTCGGTGCCTTCCAACACATCCAATTAGATGAATTTTGGGGGACATCGCAGTCCAAAATACTATCTTGTCATCCTAAAACAAGTTTTACTAAATTATTCTGGTCACAGGACAGTCGTTGTCTGATGCCAGCTCATTATACAAGTCCTGCGCATTACAGATATCGCCATTCACAGAAAGCGTATCATATCTTTATGATAAGGTCAGCGCAATAAATAATGGTGATCAGCGCATAGTTTCTTCGTGTCTTATTAACAGCACTCAGCATTACTAGCGGCCTAACAGTGAATTAATTTCACATAATGAAGGGAAAACTGATACCATGACCGACACAATGTGGTTGGTCAGTACATAAGATTTTCATCACATCTTAATAGAGGACACAAACGAGTACGGTGTATCAGATCTCAGCAGCCAAATTTTAAAGTTAGACCGGCTACACTGACCTAGGCCCAATCTTTGTTTCACCATAGAGTAGTAAGTGAGATGTGAAGGAGGACAGAAAGAAACTTGATTGGTGGATTGCATTAAAATTTTCAACTCTTTAGGTTATCTGTCATAGAATGTTACAATTGTTCGTGAATTATTAATTGTAATTAAGTATGTGGAATGATTCAGCAGTGGCCTATTTAAAATAGTCTGTTATCCGGACGTTTTGTTTGAAGCGCTGAGAAAAACGCAACATTTCCCTCTTGAGATTGCAGGACTCTGGGCCGAGATTTAAACCCATAACATCCAAAATAAGAAGCAGGAATACTTATCACTCATCCTTGAAGTCCAGTCACAAAGAGGGAAAAGACAAACAGTAAAAGGACGGAGCTACAAGGAAACACAGAAGGAGAGAGAAAAGTTAGGATAGAAACAAAAGGAGAAAAATTAGCATCCGAGAAACAGGGGGAAAGGGAGGCAAAAAGAAGAATTCGGTGGAAGGAAAGATGAAAGAGAATTAAAAATACAAAAACAAGAGAGGTAGAAATTAATGGATTCGTTAGAAATAAATAGAAATATATATATATATATATAGAGAGAGAGAGAGAGAGAGAGAGAGAGGTTAAACAATATCTTCCACTAGTGCTGATATCCTGGAAGCTTGGAGGGCCACCTCCATTCATTCTGTAGGCCTGCTCATTCACGGCATGGTTATTGAGCGTGACGACAAATTTACTTTCGTAAGTCGTAGCTACTGTTGCAGTTTCACGGTAAAGAGAGGCTCTAAAGTACAGTGCGTGCGATATAAGCAAATAACACGCGAAGACACTTAAGAACTAAACTGTGACCTAGAAGCAATTGTAAGCTTATTTAGCAAGCCATTATTAAAACGCACGCCAATTTCACCTGTCCTGAGACATTTAGTCTCATTTCAAACACATTCCCACCACTTAATTTTACAACATCCATTTTAGGATTTCATTTTGAAGTGTGCAGGAATAACGAATCAGTTTTAATGTAAAATATTTGAAGTCGAATGACATGACTGGAGAGTTGAAATGAATATTGTATTGAAAGCAACTTTCCTACACACATACGCTCTACGTACGTGTGGTTGTTAAAGGTAAACCCTAGGAAAGTTTTTATCTTAAATTTAAGTCAGTAAAGCCGTAAGTAATGAATAAATGTTCCTCTTCTCACCTCTTAGCACTTTGCCGAGAAGTGGTACGAAGGGTATATGAAATGGAACTGGTGAATTGCTGTGACTTTAAGCAATCGAACTGCATGATCGAATCATTGACCAAGACTTTGCAGATTTTGAAAGTGGAATTTTGTCTACACATAACTGAGTTCAGAATCTACGTGCATGGTGGGAGGAACTAGAATACATTTGGGTATGCACGATCAGTGACAGAGACTGGATTACCATTAGGATACTGGACATCATTGACAGAAGATGGATCATAATCAGCAGCAGCTAAACTATAAGTGTTGTTTGAACTCATGAAGACTGAATCTTATGCGTATTGGACCGTGCATCATCTTGATATTTGAATAAAAGTTGACCAACTAGATGACACTTGCTTTATTATATATTGCTCAACATGTTTCAGACGTTAATACGTCCATCTTCAGGA
>Ga0123352_10001610_pt1 | contig 30345 bp, 35 predicted proteins | sample TergutLab28metaG_FD_89700 | JGI IMG/M metagenome (GOLD analysis project Ga0123352, IMG submission 89700) | Labiotermes labralis P1 segment gut microbial communities from Petit-Saut dam, French Guiana - Lab288 P1 | ecosystem: Host-associated > Arthropoda: Insects > Digestive system > Gut ...
TGGCGAAGCCACAACACCGCAATGGCGCAAAACCGGAGATGTACGCAGTCCCGCAGGGCGGAGTACAGCGCCGGTGGAGCCGGTCGCCGATGCGTCGCGAGCCCGAAGGGATTGCGACGCATCTCTTAAATATACGCAATGGTATAACATTTTTCACATTACAAACCTTTTTGCAAAAAGATTTATTAACAATTTGTTATACCTTTTTTTATTGCGATTTTTGTATTGTTTTTATTGCGTAAATACAAATTTTGACAATACAAAAAGCGCATATTATAATTTGTCTAACGGACTTACTATTTTTCTTACACTACTGTTTGTTACATCGGTGTAAATCAGTGTTGTTTTTATATCTTTATGTCCCAGCAATTCTTGAATGAAACGAATATCTGTTCCTTGCTCCAGTAAATGGGTTGCATAACTGTGTCGCAGACTGTGAATGCCAACAGCTTTGTTTACTCCTGCTTTCCGCAAAGCATTTTTAAAAACTTGTTGTGCGCTGCGCATCGAATACTGACCACCATCCTGTCCTTCAAAAAAATATTTTTTAGGACGGTATGCCTTATAATACGTTCTTAACTGCTCTAATATGGATTGCGGCAAATTGACATATCGGTCTATTTTTCCTTTTCCTCTCTCAATAAATACTTGCATGTTCTTGCTGTCAATGTCCGTAATTTTCAGATTAACAATCTCTGAAAGCCGTAATCCCATTCCATAGCATAATTTAAGTATTGTATTGTGTTTCAAATTAGCGGTTGTCTTTAACATTTTTTTGATGTCGCTTTGATGAATGGTTTTCGGAAGTTTCGAATGTTTTTTAGGTCGAGGGATGTTAACAAAAAACTTATTTCTATGCAACACCTGTTCGAAATAAAATTTCAAAGCATTTAATCGGCTGTGTAGCGTATTTTCAGTCAGTTTGAGATGCTCGTGGCAATAAAGCATATAGCTTCTGATTTTTTGCTCATCGCAACTATCTACATGCTTGTTTTTCAATGCAATCAAAAACTGCGCAAACTCGTTCTTATAGGTTTTTATAGTGTTTTCACTATATCCCTTTAGTTTGAGTAATTCAACAATTTTAAAAATTGCATGACGGTTAATTGGATAGATATTGCTCAGCATAGTATAATTTTTCAGTGTTCGTTTACCCTACACCAATTAATCACTGATTTATTTCCGCTGACAATTCTTTGGAACCACACAAGTCCCGCTTGCTTTGCAAACCACAACCGGTTCAGCCAACACATCCGCCGCAGAAGCCGAGATGTCCGGACGAGGAACAATCACTTTCCGTGCTTCAAACGTCATTTTTCGTGATGAATTTCCGATGTTTGTGATTTCACCAATGGCTTCGATATAGTCGCCAGCGTAAACGGGTGCTAAAAATTGAACATCATCGTAGGCACAAAAAAGCCCTTCGTCACCGTCATTAATAATCAATAATTCGGTGGCAACATCGCCAAAAAGTTGTAACATTTTTGCACCGTCTACTAAATTTCCGCCATAGTGTGCGTCTGCAGAGCTCATGCGGAGTCTGATCATCGAAGTTGTTTTCATAATTTTTATTTTTTTAGTTCACTATAAAATCCACAAAAATGTTTGGTGTATGCACTTGTTCCGGTGAAAAACTACCTGTTTCCACCAGTTCGCCAACTTCTGCAATAACGATATCTGCAGCAGTTGCCATGAGTGGATTCATATTTTGCGAAGTTCCTTTGTAAATGAGATTTCCGCTTTTGTCGCCAACGCTTGCGCCAAGCAGTGCAACGTCGGCACGCAATGGTTTTTCAAGCAAAAATTCTTTGCCGTCAATCGTTAGTTTTTGCTTTCCGTTTTCGACTAATGTGCCTAATCCTGTTGGTGTGAGCACCCCGCCCAAACCTGCTCCTGCTGCACGAATGCGTTCTGCTAAAGTGCCTTGCGGAACAAATTCTACTTCGAGTGTTCCGGCATTCATTAAGTCAATGGCTACAGGATTTGTTCCGATGTGCGAAGCGATTAATTTACGCACATGTCCGTTGGCAAGCAATTTGCCATACGCTTTGTCGGGAAATGCAGAATCGTTGCAAATCAGCGTCAAATCTTTGACTTCGCTTTGACAGAGCAAATCTAAAATTTTTAAAGCACTTCCGTTTGCTAAAAATCCGCCGGCCATCAGCGTCATTCCGTTTTTGATTTTTGATACCGCTTGTTCAGGTGTAAGTTGTTTATTCATAAAATTAATTTGTTTGTAGGAACGTATTGCATACGTCCAATTATTTCACAGGGCGTATGTAATACGCCCCTACGGATACCTATTCACGTTGTCTGCGTTGTCCGCTACCACCTTCTCTTTGCCCTCCTCCACGTTGTTGCATTTGTTGTCTGCGTTTTTGTTGTTCTTCTTTGAGTACATAATACTGTTCAATCTGGTGTTCCTCCAAGAAAGGTAAAACTTCCTTTTCTCGTTTGTCTTCCAATTCGTTCATGAGTGCGCGGATATCAAGGCCTTCTTCGGTTTGTGCCAATTCCATAATTTGAATGCGAAGCAAAATATACTTCAAATTGATTTCGCCAATGGCTTGTTCTTGTTCTTCGTCGAGATTCAAACGTGTAACCATTTCTCGAGTTTGCTGTTGGGTCATCATGATCTGCATTTGCATGCGTTCTTCGGGAGTGAAATCGTAACGCAGATTTTGGATAGGTTGTTGAGCAGAGCCATTCAAACTCAAAGCAACTAATACAATTGTAAAGAGTGTTGTTCTCATGATAATTAGAGTTAATGAGTGAATAAGGAAATGAGAGAATAGGGAAATCTTATTCACTTATTTATTTGTTCACTGGTTACTTGTTTTAGAATGAATTCACAGCGTCAACCACAGTTTGTACCTCGTCCATGGTCATCACCGGACTAATCGGCAAACTCAACACTTCGTGGTGAATTTGTTCGGTGATGGGGAGCTGCAACTTTGCTAACGGTGTCGTAGCATAACAAGCTTGTTTGTGCGGTGGAATAGGGTAGTGGATTTGAGTTTGAATGTTGTGTTTGGTGAGATGGGCTTGCAGTTTGTCGCGTTGTTTGCAGCGGATTACGAAGACGTGCCAAACGTGGCTTCGACTACGCTCAGCCACCGAAACCGGTCGTTGAGCGTAGTCGAAACGACCGTCAAACGAAGGTAAAACGATTTTATCATTTGTGATATGATTACAATAATACTCTGCGATGTTTTGTAAAATAGCTGTTTCGGCATCGACATAATCCAATTTTACGGAAAGAAATGCAGCTTGAATTTCATCCATTCGGCTGTTTACACCTCGAAACGCATTATGGTTTTTCCTCTCAGAACCGTAATTCCCAAGGGCTCTAATGGTTTTTGCAAGTTCGTAATTTTTTGTGATAATCGTTCCGCTATCCCCCAAAGCGCCTAAATTTTTCGCCGGATAAAAACTGAAACCTGCAGCGTCGCCAAGGTTTCCCGTGCGAATACCATTCCACATTGCACCAATGGCTTGCGCATTATCTTCAATGATTTTGAGATTATAGGTTTTTGCAAGATGCTCAAGTTTTTCACTCCAAACTACCTGTCCGTAGAGGTGTACAAGCAAAATGGCTTTGGTTTTTTCGGTAATTTTTTTCTCAATGAGTTCAATATCAATGTTGTAAGTTTCGATATTCGGCTCAACCAAAACCGGCGTCAAACGATTGTCGGAAATGGCAATTATGCTCGCAATGTAGGTGTTTGCCGGAACAATCACTTCGTCGCCTTCTTGCATTTCACCAAGTTCGATATAGCCTCTCAAAATCAATCGCAAAGCATCTAAACCATTACCAACGGCAATAGTTTGCGATGGTTCGGCACCAATATAGTTTGCTAATTTTTTTTCAAAATCTTCTACTTCTTTGCCGAGTAAATACCAGCCACTGTCGATTACGCGAGATGCTGCCGTTTTTAGTTGTTCGGCGTATTGAGCATTGATTTTTTGAAGGTCTAAAAATTGTATCATGACTGTTGGGGCATTGCGCCTGACACCGTTACGAATTCATCATAATTTCGAATATATCCTGTGGGGTCGTATGGTTTCGATGCTAAAACCAGACATACCGCATTCTCTGAAAAATCTGACATTTCGCGCCAAATGTTATCACCAATATACAAACCTTGATTAGGCTTATCCAATGTAAATGTTTGACGATTATGACCGTCATCTACTGTTATTGTGAGATTTCCGTGGAGGGCAATCAACACTTGTTGTAAATTTTTATGTGCATGACCACCACGTAATTTACCGGTAGGAACTTCGTAAAGCCAGTATACCCGTTGAATATCGAATGGGATTTCTTTGCAGTTTTCAACCACACTTAAATTTCCTCGTGCATCAATGATTTTTGGAAGTTCTAAAAGGTATGGAAAGGACATATTTTCAGATGATGTAATTAGTTTTTACAGCTCCGCCCCGTCACTCACAGGTAACATTTTGGACATACTGCAAAGTTACGAAAAAAAACTCGAAAAAACAAATACAAAGGAGAGACGTCATGTCGAGCGTAGTCGAGACATCTCATAGCGAAGGGGTTCCTCGACTACGCTCGGAATGACAGTATTATCACTTCAGTTCCCAAGGCTCAATATCCATCTCTTTTCCGCTTAAAATATTGAGATAACTTTTGTATCTTTGCGGATGAATATGATGTTCGGAAACAGCTGTTTTTACCGCACATCCGGGCTCATGTACGTGTGTACAATTGGAAAATTTACACTCATGCAACAATGCTTTCATCTCCGGAAAGAACAGCGCTACCTCGTCTTTCGAGAAATCGACCATACCGAATTCTTTGATGCCGGGGGTGTCAATGATAAAACCACCATTATTCAAACGGTGCATTTCCGCAAAAGTTGTGGTGTGTTTACCTTTTTGATGATAGCCGGAAATATTGCCGGTTTTGAGTTGTAAATTCGAATCAATGGCGTTGATTAGTGCTGATTTTCCAACGCCTGAATTGCCTGCAAACAGAGATGTTTGACCGGCCAAACTATTTTTCAACTCTTCCACACCATCCCCGAGAAGGGCAGAAGTTATACAACATTCATAGCCTATCGTTGTGTACATTTTCGTTGCCATTTCGAGGAGTTTCATGGACTCATCATCGTAAATATCCACTTTGTTAAAAATGATTGTTGAGGGAATGAAATAGGCTTCGGCAGTAACCAAAAAACGATCGATAAATCCAAATGGTGTTCTCGGCTGAAATAAGCTCACCACAAGGAAAGCGCGGTCGATATTCGTCGCAATAATTTGGCTTTGATGCGACAAATTTATAGATCGTCTAATGATGCAATTTTTACGTTCATGAATGTTTGAAATCAGACCGGTTTTTCCGTCGGGAAGCAACTCAAAATCCACCACGTCGCCGACTGCAATCGGATTGGTTGTTTTGATGCCTTTCATGCGAAAATTACCTTTGATTTTGCATTCAAAACTCTTGCCGTCCGCGGTTTCTACGCGATAGTTGCTACCTGTTGTGATATGGACTACACCTTGCATAAATAGGATTTGCTTTCGGGTCCACAGTTGAATAGGAGGTCGAAACTGCTGAGATTTTCAACGAAAGTTTGATTATTAAAAACTTGCTGATATGGCTGGTACGAGATCGTTTCGACTCCGCTCAACGACCGGTGGCTGAGCGAAGTCGAAGCCACCTCGCACCGAAATTCAATTTGCATTTTACGAAGAAGAAAACCAAGAAGTTCTGAGTTAAAATCCACTAAAAAACCATACCGTTTTTCATAAAAACCATTCAATTCATCTTGGTAATATAAAAAATACGGCGAATTATTGTACGCTGCTTGAAGACTGCGCCAGTGCTGACGTTGCCAGTTTTCCGAATAATCAATTTTTACATCTTTTATCATGCCGAGTTGTGTTGATTTTTTATCAATTGGAATGGATAATTTTTGCACACCTTGCGACGTTAAAATTTCGCAATGATTTCGGAATGTTTGACGAAGATAAGGCTCCTCAACATTAATATAAATTCGCTCAGAATGGGCGATTGCGGAGATGTAGGTGATGTTTGGGGCGTATGCCGTTGGTAGATATAGCGTCGTCATTCCGAGCGTAGTCGAGGAATCCCCTAACAATGGGATGTCTCGGCTACGCTCGACATGACGGTGTGAATTCTCCATTAATATTGAAATGTTCCGTGTTCGGATTTTATCGTTAAAGCCTTGTTTGGCGCAGTTTCGCAATGACCGATAATTTGTGCATCAATGTTAAAATATTGAGCAATTTTGATAATATCGGACGCGATTTTTTCTTTGGTAAAAATTTCAAAACGATGTCCCATGTTGAAAATTTTGTACATTTCTAACCAAGACATATTCGACTCACTCTGAATCATCGAAAACACAGGCGGAATGGTAAAAAGACGATCTTTCACAATGTGTAAATCGTTTACAAAATTCAAACATTTGGTTTGTCCGCCATCGGTACAATGCACCAATCCGTGGATAGAAGGTCTGAAATTTTCCAAAATAGCTTTCATCACAGGCGTATAAGTGCGTGAAGGCGAAAGAAGAAGTTGCCCAGCGTTGATACCTGCAACAGGTGAAGGATCCAAGAGTCTTTTAGAGCCGGTATAAGCCAAGTCTGAGGCAATCTGACGGTCGTACGATTCCGGATATTTTTCAGCATAAAATTTCGACAACACATCGTGTCGTGCAGCTGTGAAGCCAGTGCTACCAATACCGCTGTTGTAAGATTTTTCGTAGGTTGCTTGTCCGTAAGATGCTAAACCGATAATCACATCACCGTCTTGAATGCGGTCGTTGGCAATGATTTCGTTTTGACGAATACGTGCTGCAGCCGTGGAATCCACCGTAATGGTTTGCACCAAATCTCCGATATCAGCAGTTTGTCCGCCACCAAAATGAATGCTGATATTTAGTGAACGCAGTTCTTCCAAATACTCTTCAATGCCAAAAATGATCGTGTTAATTACGTCTTCGGGAATGCGAAAACAATTCCGATTGATGGTCGAAGAAAGAAGAATATTGTTAGTGATACCTGAACAAAGCAAATCGTCCAAGTTCATAACAACAGCGTCTTGAGCAAGATTTTTCCAGACGTTTAAATCACCCGTTTCTTTCCAATAGAGATAAGCTAAAATGGACTTTGTTTCAGCACCATTGGTGTGCATAACATTCACAGTTGGTTTAGAAAATAATGGTCTTGCGAAGTCGCCGAACACGTCGGGAACAATTTTGCAAAACGCTTTTGGGAATAAACCTTTGTCTTGAACGGCGTTTCTGACATCATTTTTGGATACAGAAACGCCGCGCTGCTCGTTTTTGGTGGTGCTTTCCATAATTTTGAGTTTTAATTTTTTACAAAGATACAAAAAAATTACGAATTATGAATTATGAATTACGAATTATGTGAAAAAATCTTGATTTTGTAGTGAAAATCAAATATTTACGGCGCTTTATAACAAAAAAACAAAATATACAGAAAACACAATTCGTAAATTTTAATTTTTAATTGGGATGGGTGTCAATTCCCCTCGTTCAATAAGCCTTACAATGGTTTCAATATCTCGATCCCTCCCTTCGGGGTCATATTTTGTCCTCAAATTATATCCAAACAATCGCCCGATACCTTGATATAAATAGGCTTGAAACGCATTTCGCAAATCTCTAACAAGGTTAAATGCCGAATGTGATGTTTCGCGATCAAGTAATTTTACCAAAATTTTGCCTTGCGTAACAGTCAAATTTTTGAGTTCTTTTTCAAATTGCCTTTTGATATCTCTTTCGGCTTGCTTCATCAATTGGGATTTTTTACGCTCGTTGGTTTCTTGGGCGAGGATGGAATCGTAATATAGGTACGTTTCGCCTGCGAGCTTGGCATAGGGGTAAACTTTCCTCACATTATGCACCAATCGCCGATAAAGCTCTTCATCGCGTTTGGATTTAAAAATTCGTTTCGAGAAGATTTCAACCTCCGGAAGTCCAAAATATGGAATCGTGTCGCCATTGACGACGACGGCACGCACAATAAAACCGCCATTTCCGTCGGAAATTTGGGCATGTGCGATGAATGATGCACACAAACATAAAATAAATAAAATTCGTTTTTGCATTTTGCAAATATACGAAAAATTTTCGAATTGACATGTAGGGCAAAGCATGTCTTGTCCCTACAAATTTTCACATCAAAATTTTCACATCAAAAACCGGTCCCTCTGTACATACGCATTGATGTCCATCGGTTGTTTTTGTAACACAACACAAACATGCGCCAATACCGCAAGCCATCATGTTTTCCAATGAAATTTGGCAAGGAATATTTTTTTCTATTGCGATTTTTGCAACGGCATTCATCATCGGTTCGGGGCCACAACAATAGATTTGGTCGATTTTTTGTTGGGTAAAAACCGAATGCTCGGTTACCAAACCTTTATCGCCCATACTGCCGTCTTCCGTCATAATCAAGACATTGCCATATTTCACATAATCTTCAAGACTATGGATGGTTGTTTTGGAACGTCCTCCGATTAAAATTGTGGGACGAACGCCGTTTTGATTTAACATTTTTGCCAAAAATAGTAAAGGGGCAACGCCACAGCCACCACCAACCAAAAGGTTGCGAGGTTGCGAGGTTGTGGGGTGCGAGGTGGGCTTCGAGGAAACCTCGTACCCCGTACCCCGTACCTCGTACCCGAAAAAGCCGTTTCCAAGCGGAAAAATCACATCAACAATGTCCCCATGTTTGAGTTTGGAAAGTTGAATTGTGCCTTTGCCTTTTTTTTGAATATAAAATTTGATGAAACGCTGTGTGAAATCAACGTCATGAATGGAAAACGGACGCCGCAAAAAGACGCCGTTGGCAGGTTCGATTAAAATGTTGGCGAATTGACCGGGTTTAATTTCCGGAAGCGGTCTTTCGTCACCTAATGTCAAAACAAAAACGTCCGACGAAAGCGGACGATTTTCAATAACATGGAGTTGGCGATTAACTTTCTTCATGAGCTGTTTCTTCAATAGGTTCTTCGTCGAGCGAAATCAGATTTTTAGACACCAAAAGATTGTACCAAGCCACCACTTTTTTAATATCTGAAGCATACACGCGGTCTTTGTCCCATTCGGGGAGAACTTCGGAAAACCAAGCTTCAAGGGCTTTATTGTCGGCTTTTGGCGAAACAGCCGCTTCTTTGCCGTCTTCTTTACGAAAAATGTTTTGAAAAACGGTTTTTAACGGAATATCTTCTCCGGTGGTGAACATGCTGATTTCTTCTAACGACGAAATTTTGTCGGATGTAAATACCGGCAAGCGTTTTCCATCGATCAACGATTCCACAACGGCACCGGTTTTCGATTGGGAAATCATTTTGAAAACGCCGGGTTTACCTGGGATGGAGTAATATTCACTTAAGTTCATAAGTTAAGAGTTAAAAGTTAAGAGTTAAGAGTCAAAGGGTTTGCTGCTTGGCGCAGCCACTTTAAACTCTTAGTTCTTAACTCTTGGTTTTTAGAGTTCGTCAGAAACCGTTAGCTTTTTGCGACCTTTAGCGCGACGACGCGCCAATACTTTACGACCGTTTGCCGTAGCCATACGTTCGCGGAAACCATGTTTGTTTTTGCGTTTTCTGACAGAAGGCTGGAATGTACGTTTACTCATGACAGTTATATATTAATTTTTTGTAATTCTTAAAAAAGGGGGTGCAAAGATACAAAAAAAATCGCAATTATGCAAATTTTTCCATATCTTTACAAAAAAATTACCCAAAAAGTTAATTAATTTGTTTTTTTCTTTTATTTTCGTATCTTTGCAGCCTAAATATAAAACATCATTTAATCACTGTGACCCAATGATCACCATCACTAAAATATTTCACTATGAAATGGCGCATGCCTTACATTGCTACGATGGTGCTTGTGCCAATATCCATGGACATTCGTACCGTTTGGAAGTTACCGTTACCGGCCCCGTCATCACCGACGCTATGAACCCCAAATGTGGGATGGTCATAGATTTTGGAGATTTAAAACAGATTGTTCAGAACGCCGTTTTGAATCAATTTGATCATGCGCTGGTGTTAAATTCGGCAATGGTTGTAGAGCCACACGGCCGTGTGGCTCTACAAGAACAATTCGGAAATATTATTTTTGTGGATTACCAGCCAACCAACGAAAATTTGTTGTTAGATTTTGCTCAACGTATTCAATCGGCTTTACCGGCAGATGTTACTTTAGTTTGTTTGCGAATGTATGAAACTAATGTATCTTTTGCGGAGTGGACTCCTACCCCATAAAAAAAAGAAATGCGCAAGCATTTCTTTTTTTTATTAAAAATCCACAAGAATTATGCACCTAACATCACACGGCGGAAACCTGTAATCACGGTATCTCCGGCTTTGGATTTAACGTATTGTGCAACAGTTTGCTTATTATCTTTGATGAACTCTTGATTTACCAATGTGGATTCTTTGAAGAATTTGTTCAAACGACCTTGTGCAATCATTTCGATTTTGTCTTCGGATTTGCCTTCTTGACGGGCTTGATCGCGAGCCACATCCAATTCGCGGTCGATTTCTTCTTGTGAAACTGCCGATTGGTCAAGAGCAATAGGCGCCATAGCGGCGGCTTGCATGGCCACATCGTTGGCTGCTTCTTGCGAAATGTCACCGTTGAACGAAACAATAGTCGCCAAGCGATTTCCGTGATGGTTGTAAGCAACCACTTTTGCATCTTCCAAACATTCGAATTGTGCCAATTCGATTTTTTCACCAATTTTTCCAACGAGGTCGGTTACATGTTCTTCAACCGTACGACCATCAGCCATTTTCATTGCTTTGGTATCATCCAAAGATTTCGGTTTATTTGCGATTGCCAAATCCGAAACGGTTTTTACGAACGCTTGAAAATCGGCGTTTTTTGCCACGAAATCAGTTTCGCTCGAAATCAACACGATTGCGGCATATTTACCATCTGCTGTACTTTGTGCCAACACCATTCCATCGTTTGCAACACGGTCGGCGCGTTTTGCGGCTAATTTTTGTCCTTGTTTACGTAGATAGTCAACTGCTTTATCGAAATCGCCATCGGTTTCGGTAAGCGCTTTTTTACAATCCATCATACCTGCGCCGGTCATTTGGCGAAGTTTGTTTACATCTGCTGCGGTAATTGCTGCCATAATATTTGCTGTTTAAGTTGTTAATTTGTTTATGTTTTTTGTTTTGGTGCGAGGTCGTTTCGGCTCCGCTCAACGACCGATTGGCAGGTGGCTGAGCGGAGTCGAAGCCACCTTTCACCTTTTTTAGGGGTGCAAAGATACAAAAAAAAAATGAAATTTGCAAAAAAAGTTATCTTTGTTCTGCTTCCGTTTTCAAATTTTCAAGAAATTGTTGTATTCGCCATTCAACAATGGCGCTATAATTGGAAGTAGAAATAAACAAATTGAAAAACCAACCAAAACTAACGGATGATTTCACAATAAACTGTTTTTGACCACTTGTTTGTCGCATGGTTAGTGTTCCGTCGAAACGTTTTATAAAAAAGTTAGGTTCATATAAACTCACATCAATGATAGGGTGGCCGTTTGGTGTGTAGTCGGTTTTCATTAACGCGGATATTTTGATGTTTTTGAATCGCCTTTTCATAAAATAAACATCCAAAAAAAAGTTGAAGACTTCTGTGTTTTCATCATATTCGCCCCTACTATACTCAATTTGCATCAGGCTTTTACCCTCATTTTTTCCGGATAATTCTTTAGTTGCCCATTCCAACGAATCAATTTCGAGGCTACGCAAATAGTAATCAATATCTAAAATAATTTCAGACATTATTTTCGGCGAAACCGTTAATAGAATAGTCGCCTCTGTTTCAAATAGACCTTTTTTGTATTGAGTTTTAATGTGAACATCTTTGTTTTTTGCGAATAGCGTGGTAGTTGAACACACTATCAACAATAAAAACATACAGATTTTGATTTTCGGTTGTCGAATCCTTCGACTTCGCTCGGGATAAACTCTATCGAGACATTGATTTTTTATTGATCGAAAATACATAGCAATTCAATTTTTTTATGGAGCAAGTAATTCTTTTTTAACCTGATTGTTGAATACGCGAATTCTTTCGTAGTTGCGTTTTTGAAGCAAGTGGTATGATCTGCTGAATCCTCCAAAATACGTTGCGCTCAACGTTCCGGCACCAAGCAAATATCCGGTAATGTAATATCCGTTCAATACTTCATACACACCGAAAGCCAAAACTGCTGCGTTTAACAGTAAACTTACCGAACCTTCCAGCCAATATCCCGCATACATATGGGCTAATCCGGGAACAAACGCTAAGACTTGAGCAACCGATTTCTTTTTCAATCTCGGAAGATTTTTTTTCGCATACAACTCATGAATTGCAGCTTCCATGTTTTCTCTTTCAGGCGATGAAAACGTGCGTGCATAAGCCAATGCCGCTTGTTTCGCTTGATCCCATTGTTGCAATTCGTTGTATACAAGTACCTGCAAAATCAATGTAGCATTACACAGCGACGAATCTGCAACGTTGAAATACATTTCCTCAACTGCTCCCAAAGCCGCGTTAAACGCGCTATTCAAATAGTGGCACAAAATTCGCTCGTAATAAAACTCAACTGTTTGATCCGGATTTAGTGTGAATAATCGTATTCTTTGCAACTCGGCTGAAGCTTTGTCAAATTGTTGCATTTGCTTGAAGCATTGAACACGTCTAAATATAGCAATGTTGAAATCATCCGGCGTTTCCGATTCAAAAATCACACGTTCATATTCCAATGCAGCACGGGCAAAATCGCCTGCGAAATACAAACTATCCGCCCTGTCGAAAGTCGAAAATTCCTGTGCACTACTCAAACAAGGCACGAACAGGAAGATGAATGCTAAGAAGAATGATGTGATTTTGTTTATCATTGAATTGATTTCTATATACTTTAACGGAAGCTACACTACCGTAAATATTACCGATATAAAAAATGGAACAAAGGGTTCCAAACGTAATGGTTTTCCAATTTGAGAGGCCGTTTTTTGACCAATTTTCAGCAGTAATAGCAGCCAAACTGCCTACTGTAAGAAAAGCGGCAATGCCCTCGCCAATTTGACCGGCATATACTTTTCCGGCTCCCGGAACAACAGCAGAAAGCAAACCGGCAACAGCCGGAGATTTCGGCCTGTGATTGCTCAATGTTTTCCTAACATCTAACAGTTGATTTTGACTGTTGCTATAATAATACTGATCAAATTTAAATTTTTTTGCGTGACGGTCGAATAGTTCAAAATCACGCTTCAACAGGGCTAAACCGGCAAGTTCAACAGCAAGCAATTGGTCGTATTTGGACGAAAATTTTGTCGTCGAATAATTTTCCAAAACTGTCTGCGCCATAGTATATTCGCTTAAATGAGCGTAATCTAATGCTGTAAAAAACACGGATTTATCATAAAACACGGAAGTTTTAGATATTTTGGATAGATAATAAGCCGATTTGTCCAATTCTTTTCGATAATAATGCGTCATCCCTAAAATATAGTTGATACTATCTTTCAACGATGCGTTTTCCTTGAGGTCCGGCATTTTTTGATTAAACAGTAAAATGACTTCATCAAACTTACGCCCTTCAAACAAATAGAAAGCAAAATCTACGTCATTTCTTGTTATTTGCGAAACACACGGAAGAAAAAACAACTTACAAAATAAAACTATAAAAAACGACTTTTTCACTTATTACGCTTTTTCTTTTTCAAGGAATATCGGTCCGTACTTTCATGTACTTTTCGATCTCGCTCGTCGAAAGCACTGTGCGGAAGTCCTGAAATAGCAATTCGATTGCAACGCATAAGTCTATCGGCAGAACAAAATACGCCTTTTGCTATACCGTGATCTTTGATCAATTGCTTGCTGTATGCCGAACAACTTGGGTTATACGTACATTCGGTGGCCAATTGCGGACTAATAAATTTTTGATAGATATACATAGCACTGCTTAAAACATGATAGATCGGATTAAACAACGCAAGTTTCGAAGGATTTTCGGAAAATCCGTAAGTTACCACGCGTTCGTCATAAACAGATTTGTCGAAATCTGTAATTAACAAGAGGTCTATATCAGTTAATTTTTGCGCAAACAGAGATGATGTTGAACAAAAAACAAATAAAATGAGGGAGCTAATTTTTTTCATTTAAATGGAACTATCTTCTTCTTCGTTGTTGTTGCGGTTGCTGAAAAAGTTTACTATTGTCGACGACCGTTGCATTAGATGGTATAGAAAAATCGAAATAGGGACTACTCGCTTGACGGTCGATCTTTATATTGGAATATACCATTCGACTAACAACCGAATCATTCATCGTTGGATAGGCTATTTCCGTAATTCGTCTTGGAAAAGTGGCAAGCGACAAGTGTTGATAGTCGGAATAATAAATTTTTCGGATGATGCGATTTTTAGAATCGTAGTAAGCACAATAAATCGGAAGATGGTTTTCGTGCACCATTTCTATTTTGGAGATATTCGATTTTTTGTCGTTTGGAAAATACGTACGCACAACAACGCCTTGTTCGGTGCGTGTATTACCAAGCGAAAACCCTTGATTTTTTAATCCCAAGTCTTCAATTTTATTGTTCAGAAAATAATAAATTAATTCGCTTTCCGATGACATTGATCTATCATTGATGAGCATCACTTCGTTCGTTTTCGGAAGGTATATCCGTGCTTCTCCAAAATGATTGGTTACCACAAAATATTCTTCGGGATGCACAAATCTGACCACCATTTTTCCGTTTGTATTGTAGTAAATTTCTTTTCGAATGGTCATAGATTGTCCTTTGTTAACACGCTTTACTTCGACGTCTGCAGACACTTTATGTTGTGCCCAAAGAACCGGCGAAAAGATGACTGTGAATATGAGTATAACTATGGCTTTCATTTTAATTAAGAATAAAAACAGAAAAAGCAAGCAAATAGATTTTGCTTGCTTTTTCTGTTTTTCGTTTGTGGATTACCACATGAAGAAACTGGTATTACCAACATACTTAGAGTAGTCGTTTGTTACTGCCCCTACGATCAACACAATAAAGTCAACAATAGGCACAATTCCAAAGATACCGCAAACGGTGAAGGTGTAGATTGCCCACATGTTGGGGCTTGTACCGAGGTAGTGTCTGTGAATACCAAAACCACCCACAAACCAACAAATTGCAGCAGCAGCCCATGGGTTTGGCGTGTTAAAACTTGCACTACCGCCGGAAGCTGTAGCAAAGTTGAAATCGAAATCCGTCATTTCCAAAGCTTCCGTAAACAATGTTTCAATAGAAGCATCGTCTAACTTGTAATCGTTTGCAAAAGACGTGTTGCATGTGAACAGTGCGAAAGCACTTACCATCATAATGGCTACGAGTTTTTGTTTTAACATAATTAAAGAAATTTTTTGGTTTGTAAATTTTAAAATTCGGGACAAAGTTACAAATAAGTTTTGATAAAACCAAGAGAAATCAAAAAAAACACCTTTTTTTTTCAAAAATCAATTGATTGTGAAGGTTGTTTACAATTCAATCTCTTTCCCATTATAAAAATCCAAAACTTTCGTATTGAAAATAAATTCATATTTGGCTTGAATTTGCTCGGAAAGGGCGCGTTCTAAATTGTATCGGGATTGTTGCATATCGAAGAATGTGGTGCGTCCGGACTCGAAGGCTTGAGCGACAAATCGGAACGATTCTTGATTGGCACGAACGGAATTTTCGGCAGCAACATAACGATCTTTCGATACTTTGGCATTAAGCATGGCACGCTGAATGTCTTTGTAGATGATTTTTTTCGCATTTTCAACTTCGAGTTCCTGATTTTGAATTTGAAGTTTGCTTTGCGAAACATTGGTTCTTACACTCATGCGATTGAAAATCGGAATATTCATAGAAACGCCTATATAACTGCGCCAGTTGTTGGACAATTGCGTGCCAAACGCCTCGTTTGGAACTCCATTCAAATAAAAATAACTGGTTGCAGTTGACGCATTCAACGAAAGATTTGGAAAATAGGCTCCTCTTGCGACATCTAAATTCTTTTTCGAACGCTCCAAACGAAATTCCTCAGCTTTCACATTAGGAAGCGTTACAATTGCATTTTCGAAAATCACAGCAGGAATTGGCATTTCGGAAATATCCGGCAACAAAATCGGAACAGCAACATCAAAGGTTGAAAAATTTTCAAGCTCCAAAAGTTGTGCCAAATCAAGCAAAGCCAAACTTAGATTTTTTTCTGCAGTGGTTACATTGAAATTATCATTTGCCAATTGAGCTTTCAATTCATACAATTTTGAAATCGGTTCTCTTCCGCTGTTGACAAGAATTTCCGAACGGTTCAACAAAGTGTCGGTTAAGTCGCGTTGATTTTGTGCGATCTTCAAAAATTCTTTTTGCACCAATACATTCAGGTAATACGATGCTACTTGTAAACTAATGTCATTCTTGATTTTTTGATGATCTTCGACCGAAGCCATAAAATTGAATCGTTGTGCAGCAATGGTGTTGGCAAGTTGGAAACCCTGAAATAACGGAATATTTGCATTCAACGAAGCATCGGCAGAATTGGAATTTTGATTGACATACTGGTTGTCTCTATCCAATGTTCGCCCGAAACTAAATCCATCGGATAAACCTGCGTTGAGATTCGGCAAACGATTGTTTCTCGCTTGGTTCCATTGCATTTGATTGCTTTCCGTAAGAATGCCTGCTTGCCTGATTTGAATATTGTTTTCTATCGCATGGTGGATACATTCGGTTAATGTCCATTGTTTTTGTGCAAAGCCAATGATGGGGATTGCGAGCAAGGTTATGAGGATAATTTTTTTCATTTGATTTTTGATTTTGATTTTTTTGGTGCGAGGTGGCGGGGTACGAGGTGCGGGGTGTGCTTCGTGGAAACCTCGTACCTCGCACCCAGTACCTCTTACCTATTATTTTTTCTTTGTGATTATAGCGCCGCGAATTCGGTCGCCCTCGTTAATGCCGCTTAAGATTTCAATGCGAAGACCATCGGAAAGTCCTATTTCTATAGGCCTTTTCTCAAACTCCTGTTTAGGTTTTTCAACTGTCAAAATATAGACGAAAGCACTGTCTCCGCTAAATTCCACACTTGATTCGGGAATGGTCATTACGCTATCACGCTGTGCGGTGATGATTTCGGCATTTGCGGAATAGCCGGCACGTATGAAAACCGTGTCGGGAATAGTAATTGCCGCTCTAATTTCAAACATGATGGCACCGTTTTTTTCAACACCTTTGGGTGAGACGTATTCGAGATTAGCTTTGAGGTGCACGTTTTCCAACGCACCGAGCGTGATGTTGATTGTTGTACCTTGATGAATTTTTCCAATTTCGGTTTCATCAATCTCTCCACGGAAAATCATGTCGTTCATGTTTGCAACTACAGCAATCGTTGTACCTTCGTTGAAATTATTGGCTTGCAATACGGTTGTTCCAACCTTTATAGGAATGTCCAAAATTAAACCACTGACCGTGCTTCGAATATTCGTTGTGCTATAGCCCTCTGATCGAGCAGACACGCCTGTTTTGATGATATCAAGATTATCTTTTGCGGCCTGTAATTCCTCCTTTGCACGTTTGAAATTCATTTCGCCTTGTTCAAATTCTTCGCGAGCAATCACGTTATTTTTGAAAAGTGTTTGCAAACGTTCAAAATCTCTTTCGGCTTGATTGAAACTGATTTCTGCCATATTCACGCGATTTTCTGCAGCGTTCAACATGCCCATCTCCGGCACCACTTGAACTTTTGCAATCACTTCACCTACGCGTACATGTTGTCCGGCTTCTTTGTAAAGGTGCGTGATAATTCCGTTGATTTGCGGTTTGATTAAAATCTCGTAGCGAGGCTCTACTTTGCCCGTCGCTATAGTTTTTTTCACAATCGTGTGACGTTCCATTTCGACCAATTCATAAACGATTTCTTTTGGTTTCGATTTGGAATACAAAAAATAAAAGGTGTAGATTACGATAAAACCTACGATTGCGAGGAGGGTGTACTTAAAAAACTTTTTCATGGTATCTGAATGTTTAATTTATTGAATATCTTGTTGTTGTTTCTATGAATTATTTATCCTTTATATGTAGATAGGTTGTAATGAAATTTTCAGAAGGTTCAGGTATTAAGTCGGTTAGTTTTTCTCTTCCAAGTTTTTGGTCTATGGTTTGAGCGATGCTTGCACCTACTATATACCATAACCTTTTTCCGTCCGACAATATATAAATTTTGTACCAATCTTCTTCGGTCAATACCGAATCAGGATTATTTTTAAAATGAAAATAAATGTCGAAAAATTCTTTTGTATACTCTTTCATTCGCATGGAATCCTGAAGTGCGACATAGTCATCATCCACATTCATGGCATTTTCCTGCTTTCGTATTTCAAGAGATGCATACGTTGCCATTCCTTCCAAATGTGTAAGATATTCTATCAATTGCGCCATTTCTCTATAATTCGCTATATCCAATGAAGGCATGATGTTGTTTTTGAGCATCACAAATCCTGCGTGGTGTAATTCATGAATAGCATAATATTTTAGTTCATTCATGTTCTTCAGAAAATAGGGATGAGCCAAATTTAGGCTGGCATTTTTACCATAAGCAACCCCCAAGTCATAGCCAAATGTAAAAAACAAAGAACTCGAAAAACTGAAGTCTTTAGGGAGGTATTGCAATGCAACTTGTTGCGCAACATCTGTTTCTGCGATATTCTTTTTTGCATAATTTAAGTTTCTTTTAAAATGGTCCAAGGTTTCTGGATTATTCATTGAAGACAACAGATACGTTACGAGCTCTATTTTTGAGTCATTGGGCACATTATTACCAAAATGTTTCGAGTGATTAAATAAATGTTCGGTAGCTTTAAGTTCGGCTATTTTTTGCAAATATACAGGATCTTTTGTATTCAAATAATCAAGGGCAAGTTCTGCAAAAGAGAAATCATAAACAACATTTTTTTGAGGTATTAGTCTCTCGGATATAGGTGCTGTTTGAGCAAGTAAACAGCCAAAAAACACTGAGCAAACAGTGACTGTCAATAGATTTTTTTTTGTTATCATTTTTTTTGTTTTTAATTATTCATTTTTTATTCATCTCGTAACGCGTCGATAGCTTTGATCTGCATCGCCCGCCATGCGGGAAGTAATCCTGCAAGAATGCTGAGAGAAAGCAGTACAAAAGTTGCAGAAATCGCTGTCCAAAATGGGATTTGAAATCCCGATGTTTCGCCACCACCACCGCTTATTCCTAAATCTGCCATTTGCAAAACAAGCACACCGAATGCAATTCCCAATAATCCTGAAATACCTGTCAATACGGCCGTTTCGGACAATATTTGCGATAAAATCTGAAACGGTCGTGCTCCTAATGCGCGTCGTACGCCGATTTCCTGTGTCCGTTCTTTCACCGTAACCATCATGATATTACTCACACCGATAACACCGGCTATGAGTGTTCCAAGTCCGACAATCCAAATCAAAATACTGATACCTGTAAACAAATTGTTAAACATCATAAATTGTTTTTCGAGGTTCATCACAACAACGGCTTTTTTGTCGTGAGGAGCGATTTTGTGTTGACGTTTGAGAATTTGTGAGGCTTTTTCTTCCAAATCACTGATGCGATAGCCTTTTCTTGCCGTAAACGCAATCATGTCCAATCTATCGCCGGCTCTTGTCATCAACTGCATGGTGGATATCGGAAGCACCATCATTTCATTATCGTTTCCGCCGATATTCAAATTTTCGGAAACCGGTTTGTAAACACCAATCACGGTTAATGCCACATTGTTCCAATAAACGGTTTGTCCGATCGGATCTTCGCCTTTCATGAACAAAACTTCGTAAACACGTTCTCCAAGAACACAAACTTTGCGCTTTTCCAACACATCAATTTCATTGATATAGCGCCCCATCAACATAATAGGTTGGTGAATTTTTGCGTAAATTGGCGTCACTCCACGCAAACGGGCTGCTTGAGTCTTTTCACCTCTAATTAATGTGCCGTCCCAAGCCATGTTGATGCCGGCGATATGTTCGATTTCGGGCATTTGTTGTTTGAGAATTTCAACATCTTGGATTTTCATCGTCCACCAGCGCCCTTTGCGAAAACCTTTGTAAGGTTCGGACGTTGTATTGCTCCAAATTAGAGCAGAATTTGTTGCAAATCCACTAATTTGTTTTCTGAGAAGATAATCCAAACCATTACCACCGCCAATTAGCACCACCAACATAAAAATGCCCCAAAACACGCCGAAAGCCGTCAGCAAACTGCGGGTTTTGTTGCGGGTGATGGTTTGTAGGATTTCTGTTATTTTATCGAGGTCGAACATGGTGGATTTCAGTTTTCAGTTGTTTATTTGGTGTTTGGGTGCTTCGACTCCGCTCAACGACCAAACAAGTGGCTGAGCGGAGTCGAAACGCCTATTTTGCAGCAAGTGCAGTTACAGGTTTTATACGAACGGCGTTACGTGCAGGAAAAAATCCCGCCAATGTTCCCGCGATGATTAAGGTTAATGTTGCACTAATGGCGATGCCAAGGTCAACGGTTGGATTGGTGAACATTTGCATATCTCCGCTATTGGCAGCTTGTTGGGCTTCCATCATGGCATTGATTCCTTCGGTAACGGCAATTCCCAAAAACATGCCGATGTATCCGAAAACCGCTGTAATAATGATGGATTCCAACACCACTACTTTCAAAATGGATGCAGGAGAAGCGCCAATCGCTTTGCGGATTCCAAATTCTTTCGTGCGTTCTTTCACGCTAATCAACATGATATTACTCACGCCAACAATACCCGAAATTAGCGTAAATAAACCGATAATCCATATCGCGATAGAAAGCACGTTAAAAATCATATTTGTTTCCAAATAATTTTCAAATCGGTTCCAAATCCAAATTGCACTTTGGTCTGTGGGATCGAATTGCTTTTTTTGTGCAAGAGCCTTCTTCAAATCTTCGTTAAATTTTACGTTGTCCTCTTTGGTCGGAAGGTTTTCAACAATCATTGCAATTTGTCGAACCCACGGACCTGTATTAAACACTTCTCGTGCCGTTGTGAATGGAATAATCAGAAACGGATTTTCTTGACCTTCAGGTCTATCGAGAATACCAACCACTTGAAATAAAATTTGATTGACTTTAATATATTGTCCCAACGGATCTTGATTTGGAAATAAAACATCAGCCGTTTGAGGGTGCAAAACCGCAACTTTTCGTTTTTCGTTGAGATCATGTTGATTGATAAACCTGCCCTTTCCTTGCGATACTGTATAACCATCAATGATTGCTTTTTCAGGATATTCGCCAACAATAGAAACCGAGGTATAGTTAGTTCCAACTGATACGGTTTGATTCCAAATAGGAACTTGCGGAACAATTATCGTAATAATATCCGGAAATTGTTGTTTGAGATAATCCAAATCTTCCATTTCGAAACGAATTTGACGATCAGGTTTGAACCCTTGATAAGGTTTTGTGGTCCAACCCGGCCAAATTTTCACAAAATTTATGGCTCGCCCTTCAAAATTGTTTTTCATTGCGTTTATCAATCCATTTCCAGCACCCAACAAAACGATAAGCATGAAAATGCCCCAGGCTACGGCGAAGCCTGTCAAAGCTGTTCTTAGCTTGTTTTTGCGGAAGGTGTTTAGTATTTCGTATAGGGTATCCATTTTGTTGTTTTGTCGGGGCGGGGTCTGCCCGCTTTAATTGCAATTTTTTTGTCATGATTTCCGTTAAGGGCGGGCGAATTCCGCCCCTACGATTCGTCAATAATTCCATCTTTAATATTAATAATCCGATTCGTTTTCTCCGCGACTTCTCGTTCGTGTGTAACAATAATCACGGTTTTCCCCATGCGATTAACTTCGTTCAAAAGTTCGATCACTTCGAAGGAGGTTTTACTATCTAATGCACCTGTCGGCTCATCTGCGAGGATAATACTCGGATTTGAAATCAACGCTCGAGCGATGGCCACACGCTGTTTTTGTCCGCCAGACAACTCATTCGGCAAATGATGCCACCAATCTTTCAAGCCAACTCTATCTAAATATTCCAATGCTATCGCATTACGTTTTCTTCGCGAAATGTTACGGTAATACAACGGAAGTGCCACATTTTCCATCGCATTTTTAAAACCGATAAGATTGAACGATTGAAACACAAAACCAATCATTTCATTTCGTAACCGCGCCGATTGAGTTTCGGTCAAATCTTTGATGAGCCTACCATTCAGATAATAAGTGCCGGTATCGTAATTATCCAAAATACCTAGAATATTAAGTAATGTGGACTTTCCGGAGCCCGATTGTCCCATAATCGAAACGTATTCGCCTTCTTTGATATTTAAGTCAATTCCTTTCAGAACGTGCAAAGGCTGTGCTCCGAAATAGGTTTTATTTAGGTTCGAAATTTGTATCATTTGGTTTTGTTGTTTTTCGTATGACGAAGTGTAGCAGGAAAAAGTTACAGTATTATTATTTTTTCTTTTCAGGAAACGACGCAATAACATTTCCTTTTTCATCTAAGAAATCTAATTTGGCATTATTTTCTTTGTCCACATAAAACATAGCCCTGGGTTTTCCCTTGTCATCATACAAGAATAGTCCGTCATTTAGACTTTGTGATTTTCCAAGCATAATACGAGGAACAGCACCACCGATCAATCCTTGTTCCGCGAGCTCTCCAAACTTGCTCTCCATCTCTTCGGGAGATAGTCCTTCCCAGTTTTGTTTAAGTACTGTGGACATGGATTCTGTTGGTTTACGGTCATTGAAAACAAGAGTGCTACGCACCATTCTTTGATCTCCCTGTTGATAATCCTGAGTGAGTATTTGCATGACCTGATCTCCATCGTATTGGTCGTATGTGAAAGATAGACCTTGTTCATGTCCATTTTCTGCTTTCAATCCGGCGAAAACAAGACCGCCACATTCCATACCATCATTATTAAAAAACAACATTCCTGCCATTTTGGGTCTAAAATCGTGACTTGGTATACCGTTAATCACATCTTGTCCTGTAGGAAAACGATCTACATTTGTAATAATCATTTTCACAGTTCCGTCTTTTTCTACGATATTGATTCGTTCAACATCAATTTCAGTGAATTTTTGATTTCCACTGTTTTTCATTGCCGTGCTAATTACAAAAGTCATTCCGATTGCCATTGCAACAGCAAAAGTTCTTAAAAATACGAGTTCTTTGTTCATTGTGTTTTGGTTTTTAATTGTTATGTTTTTAAGTTAAATAGTGTTAAATTTTTTCGAAATTTCATCGATAGAGATGTTTAGCCACTTCATTTTCTTGAACAAATTTGGCAATTCTTCGTTGAAAAATTCCGTTTTATACATCTCTCGAATACGTTGCAAACCATTACTTTCAACAAAATAACCGATGCCACGTTTTTGAAAAATAATCTGTTTGCTTTCCAAGTATTCAAATGATTTTACAATGGTATTCGGATTTACCGCCAATGTTACACTTAATTCTCGAACCGAGGGAATGCGCTCATCCGCCTTCCAAATGCTCTGCAAAATCCGCTCACACATGAAATCTGCAATCTGCAAATAAATCGGTTTATCAGTTTTATAATCCATAAATTTTAAATTTGAGTTCGTGGAAATTTTATTAATGCAAGTGTCCAAAGCGCGATCATCAGTCCGTATACAGAGTAAAGTAGATACGTTGTATTCATATTTATCGAATAATTGACCATTTTTAAAAGTGGCAATTGAACACCTAATCCAATTAAAACAATGACAATTGTTAAAATAGTTTTACCGACTTTTTGGCGCTTAAACCAAAATACTCCCCAAAATGCAATTGCTTGAATACAGATGGTTGGTAAATAAAATTTAGTAAAAAATGATTTGAAACTTAAATCATGATAACTAATTTGAGCACCTACCAAATCGCCCAAAAATGCAATCAAAAGCGAAAATCCGAAAAGCAAAAGCGGCACAACAACCACACACATTAACCATGCGGAGGCAAACTTTTCGAGCCAAGAAGCCGGCAACATTGAATACGTTAGGCTTTTCGTTGGATGATACACAAAATTATACATCAAAAACGGCACTATCAACATCAAAAAACCAAAAGCACCGCCAAGTTTAAATGGGTTAACACCCAATTTAGCTTGATAAATCATATTAGCAATAGTCGCATTATCTATGTTCAACGCATCCATATCTGCATGTGCAACCATTTTGTAAGAGGCTGAAAACGTTGCCATTGACATGATTAGGTCGATCAGCGTGATGCCCATCAAAATGAGGAAAAGTTTTCTATATTGGCGAAGTTCCATTGTAAAAAACTTGCCAAAACGTGATATATCAATTGTATTTTTCATAATCGTAAGTTTAATTTTGAATGAATAATTTTTTAAAAAACTCTTTGTTGTTGACAGCAGCATTGAACAGCAATTCAATATTCACTTTGCTTTCGATGCCGTCAGAATTGGGCTCTACACACCAAAATCCACCCATTGCAGGCTCTGCATAAAGTGTGTTATCCGACTGATTTTCTTTCAAAACAAATTTCAATTTTTTCGAAATTTCGTCAATCGAATTGTTCAAAAGCACCTGATTATATTCCAAAATAATAATCGGGTCAATCAAATTTTCCAAATCGCGAACTTGATGTGTGGAAATAATGATGGTTTTTTGATCATCTGTCGCTTCCGCCATGAGTTGGCGAAACAGACTTTTTGATGGAATGTCCAAACCATTGGTGGGCTCGTCCATCAGCAATAATTCGGTGTTGGTGGCTAAACCGAAAGCGATTAGCCATTTTTTTTGCTGCCCGTGCGAAAACTCGGATAATTTTTTTGTGCTGGAAAGACCGAAAATGTTCACGTATTCCGCCAACTTTTTATGGTCGAATTTCGGATAAAACGACGCATACAATTTAATGTATTCGCTCATTTTGATTTTCGGCAATGTGTACGTTTCCGGAAGAAAATAAATTTTTTCCAGCATTTCGGGATACCGTTTTTTGGCATCGAAACCGAAAGTCGAACATTGTCCTTTGGAGGGAAATAATAATCCCGAAATTAATTTCAACAGGGTGGTTTTTCCCACGCCGTTTTCGCCCAGCAAGCCGTAGATGTTGCCCTTGTGCAACTCCAAATTCAAGCCGGAATAAACCGGTTGATTGGCTTTGTAATGGAAGCTAAGATTTTGAATGTTAATCATATTAGTTGTTTTTATTTATTATTTCAATAGTGTATTGGTTAACTATTATACTGCAAAATTACAAATAATTTTTGACATGACCAAATTTTTTTTGATTTTTTTATTCGTAGAGGCGGGGTTTGCCCGCCCCCAATGGAAATTGTGACAAAAATTTATGAATAGGGCGGGCGAACCCCGCCCCTACGGTTATGATAATAATCGTTTCACCATCTCCGAAATCGCCCGTCCTTCGGCTTTTCCGGCTAACTGTTTACTTGCGATGCCCATCACCTTGCCCATATCTTTTGCGCCTTCGGCGTTAACATCGGAAATAATTTGTTTAATGATAGTTTCGAGTTCGTCTTCGGAAAGTTGTTGGGGTAAATAGGCCGTAATTACGGTTGCTTCTGCCCATTCTTTTTCTGCCAATTCGGGGCGGTTTTGTTGGGTGTAAATATTGGCAGCATCTTTGCGCTGTTTTACCATTTTGGTGAGGATTTTGATAGCCGTTTCATTGCTCAATTCGCCGTCGCCACCCTTTGCGGTTTTGGCTTCTAAAAATTCTTTTTTAATGCCGCGAATGGCTTCCAATTTTAGGGGTTCTCTTGCCAGCATGGCGGTTTTGATGTCGGCGGTGATTTGATCGAATAGGTTCATGGTAATTATTTTTTTGCAAAGGTACAAAAATAAATTGAGAATTGAAAAATGAGAACTGAAAATTATTTTTCATTCTTAATTCTAATTTTTTTTGTATATTTGCACTCGAATCATAAACAAAAAATGCCTATGAAATAACGTGCCATAAGAGCACAAAGAAAAAGACATAAAAATTAGCATTTGCTCTATTTAACTTTCGAAATTACCACAATAAAGAAAGGTCATGAATATCTGGTGCTCGCAGAGATGCGGGCTTCTTTATTCTGGCCTTAGGTTGTGGTAAACCTCGAAAGTGGATAATTGTAAGTCCGCTTTTTTATTTATCAAAAATCGAAAACCACATTAACCATGTCCCAAAACATCCTACCCTCCAGCTTTACTGAAATCTCCGTTGAGCACATCTTGCGCAAGTACAACCGAACGCCAAAAATAATTTATTTGTTTGTGCTGATACTGCTTGTTGTTGGCTTTGTTTCTCTATTTTTTATTCACGTTGATGTGAGTGTGAAGGCACAAGGCATTCTGAAAACTCCGGGCGAACGGATTTATCCCAAAGCATCGGGCACGGGTTACGTGCAATACGTAAATCCCGCACTAAGAGAAAATGCAAAAATAACTGTCGGTGATACGTTGATTATCATCGGTCGCGATGTGTGGGACGAACAGTTGCAAGCTGCTTCGCAACGTCTCGAAGAACTCAACGATTGGCTCGCAGATTTATCTATTCTCACAACTATTCCGTACAAAGGCGTAAGCGGAAACTACGGCAGAATTTCGAATTTTCAAACAGCCGTGTATAATCAAAATTACGAACTTTTTCGTCGTCGTCACCTAAATAATCTGCAACACGTCGCAGCAACAAAGAAAATCTACGACAGAGACAAACGGTTGTTTGCCCAGCGCGTGGTTGCACAGGAAAATTACGAAAAAATAAAAGCCGAATACGACCAAACCATTGCTGCATTAGCCACACTTTACAACGAGCAAATGCACCAGTGGAAAACCGAACAGCAGAAGTACAACAATGAATTATTGGACATACAATCTCGAATAAATCAACTCACGATTCAAAAACAAGAACTCACTGTAATCGCTCCCGTAAACGGAAGCATACAGCAATTTCCCGGATTGAAAGTTGGCAATTATATCACGGAAGGCGAAACCTTAATGGAAATTTCTCCCGAAGGTGATATTTTTGCGGAATGTTATGTTAGTCCGCGAGATATTGGACTCATAAAAATCGGACAGCAAGCCGTTTTGCAAATCGATGCATTTAACTACAACCAATGGGGCATGCTCGAAGCGGAAGTTTCCGATATTGCACACGATGTGGTTTTGCAAGATGGAGCGATGCCGTTTTTTAAAGTGTTTTGCACACTTGAAAACGATTATTTGACTTTGAAAAACGGTTACGAAGGTCAATTGAAAAGAGGGATGACGTTTAGCGTTCGTTTTGTGGTAACACGACGTACGCTGTTTCAACTGCTCTACGACAAAGTGGACAATTGGTTGAATCCGAATATTGTGAGAAATGATAATTGAGAATGAAAAACAACACATAAATAGCAAGGAGATTCCTCGACTGCGCTTCGCTCCGCTCGGAATGACGTCGTCGTGTGGAGAGGGATAAAAGAGAATTAGCGGCGGCAAAGCCGCCGCTAATTCTCCCCCCCCTGAAAAAACCTCGTCATGTCGAGCGAAGCACACGCAGTGTGCGAAGTCGAGACATCCCCTTGCTACGGAAAAACTGAAAACTAAAAACAACATGAAACTAAAACAACACGACATCACCGATTGCGGAGCCGCTTGCTTGGCTTCGGTTTCCGCATTTTATGGATTGAAATTACCGATTGCTCGCATTCGGCAAATTGCCTCAACGGATAAAAAAGGCACTAACGTTTTAGGCGTAGTTGAAGCAGCCGAACAACTCGGATTTTCTGCAAAAGCCGTGAAAGCAGTAGATGGCGAGGGAAAAAAATTAACTGCTCCATTGAAAAAAATCCCCAAGCCTGCCATTGCTCACGTGGTTGTAAACGGAAATTTGCTGCACTATGTCGTATTGTACAAAGCCGATGGAAAAAAGGTAACATTTATGGATCCTGCAGATGGAAAAATGCATACCCGTTCGTATGAAAAATTTTTAGAACTATGGACAGGTGTTTTAATTCTGCTCGTGCCGATGGAAGAATTCAAAAAAGACAACAAAAAAGTGTCGGTTATAACTCGTTTATGGCACTTGTTTCGTCCGAATATTAAAGATTTGTCGCAAGCCATTTTTGGTGCGGTGGTTTACACCATTATAGGTTTGGCTTCCGCCATTTACATGCAGAAAATTGTGGATAATGTAATACCTGAAGGCAACAAAAATTTGCTGAATTTGCTCGGCGTTGTGATGGTTGCGCTTTTGCTTTCGGCGATATTTATTAACTTTTTCAAAACCTTAATCGTTATCCGAACAGGGCAAAAAATAGATGTCCGGCTCATTTTAGGCTATTACAAACATTTGCTGCGCTTGCCTCAAACATTTTTCGATAATATGCGTTCGGGCGAAATCATTTCGCGGATTAATGATGCCGTAAAAATTCGTTTGTTCATTAATGAAACGTTGATCAATTTGTTGGTTTCGGTGCTGATTTTGGTATTTTCATTTTTCTTGATGTTCACCTATTATTGGAAACTCGCGTTAATCATTGCTTGCGTGATTCCGTTGTATGCGTTGATTTATTTTCTCTATAATTTAGCCAACCGAAAAATACAACGCAAATTGATGGAAGACGCAGCCGAACTCGAAGCCCACTTGGTGGAATCGCTCAACACCGTTGGCACCATCAAACGTTTTGGCATGGAGGATTTTTCAGGATTAAAAACCGAAATTCGTTTTGTGCAATTACTCAAAACGATTTATCGTTCAGGCAAAACAGCCTTGTGGTCGGGTATGTCGTCGGAATTTGTTTCGCGATTGTTTACGATTGTTTTGCTTTGGGCAGGAACTTTATTTGTAATCGACAATCAAATTACACCTGGCGAATTGCTTTCGTTTTACGCTTTGATTGGCTATTTTATTGGCCCCGTAAGCAGCCTTATCGGGATGAACCGCAGTTGGCAGGATGCGCGAATTGCAGCCGATCGTTTGTTTGAAATTATGGATTTGGAAAACGAGGATACGGCAAAAAAATTACCCTTTACAAAAGAGCAAATCGGCGATATTGTTTTTACCGATGTGCATTTCCGCTACGGCTCGCGAGTAGAGGTTTTCAACGGATTAAATTTGACATTTGAAAAAGGAAAAATTAGCGCCGTTGTGGGCGAAAGCGGTTCGGGAAAAAGTTCGATGCTTTCCATTTTGCAAAATTTGTATCCGTTGCAAAGCGGACGCGTGTGTATTGGCGGTGTGGATGTGCGCCACATTGCACCCGCGAGTTTGCGAAATTTGATTGCCCTTGTTCCGCAACAAATAGACTTGTTCGACGGAACACTTTTGGAAAACATCGCTTTGGGCGATTTCGAGCCCGATATTCCGCGTGTGTTTGCGCTTTGCGAACAAATCGGCTTGATGCCGTTTATTCAATCCTTGCCCGCAGGCATGCAAACCCAAGTTGGCGAAAAAGGCGCGAAACTTTCAGGCGGACAACGCCAACGCATTGCCATTGCCCGCGCTTTGTATCGCAACCCCGAAATTTTAGCCTTAGACGAAGCCACTTCGGCCCTCGATTCCGAATCCGAACACTACATTAAAAATGGGATTGCCCAACTTCGCGCCGAAGGCAAAACCATCATCATCATCGCCCACCGCTTAGCCACCGTTACGCAAGCCAACACGATTTATGTGCTCAACGGCGGAAAACTTGTGGAGCAAGGTACGCACCTCCAGTTGCTCTCTGCCAAAGGACAATATGCGGATTATTGGCAAGCGCAGACGCAGGTATTTTCATAACACCAACACACCGTAGAGACGCACGGCCGTGCGTCTCTACAAAAAACAAAACCAAAAACCATGAACAAATTCAAAGTCTTCGAAAATCTAATCACCTTGGAAAAATTGATTCGCCAACGATGCACCGGAACGCCCGACGAATTAGCAAGGCGACTTTCCATCAGCCGAAGCGCCCTCTACGAAATTATTGATGAACTTAAAGCACGCGGAGTTGAAATTAAATACTGTCGAACGCGTTGCTCGTTCTACTATAATAATGGTATGATTTTAGACATTCGCTTCGACATAAAAGGGCTTACCCATATTGACAATCCTGACGAATTAAAAGATATTTCAGGCGGTTGTAAACTTTTTTCTTCCGTCCATTATATTGGACGGAGATGTTGTAATTTTGCAGACGGAAATATTTTGCAGTGCGCAATGTAGAATGTTTTCGAAAAAAACAAATTAATTAACTAAAAACAACAAAAAATTATGAACACATTAGATTTAAACGCTTACGGAGTAAGCGAGATGAACAA
>Ga0123352_10001612_pt1 | contig 30341 bp, 12 predicted proteins | sample TergutLab28metaG_FD_89700 | JGI IMG/M metagenome (GOLD analysis project Ga0123352, IMG submission 89700) | Labiotermes labralis P1 segment gut microbial communities from Petit-Saut dam, French Guiana - Lab288 P1 | ecosystem: Host-associated > Arthropoda: Insects > Digestive system > Gut ...
GATAGAAGTTTGATAATAAACATCGGATTAGTTGCATCTTGTTTGTTTCTCTCTCTTCACCCTAATATCTGAACACTGAATCGCGAAAACGGTCTAGAAACGGACGAAAGGATAGGAGATGATAGGGACGTCAGAAAACATAATAACAGAAGAGGCACTATCCTTTTTTAACACCATCTGCTCTTCGTCCTTATGACAGCCCTATTAATATAACCTGAAAACTAAGCAGTTGAGGCTCCCCATCATGCTTTACTTTCTTCTTGTAAGTTTTGATTTATTACTGTCATTCCCAATTACCTAAACTTTACCAAATTTTCAAACGATTTATTATCTACCTTTACTGATGGAATTCTAAACTGCGTTCCGATTACGGAAGTGAACACTTTGTCTACTTAATTTTCTCTAAGCTGACTTTCAGACCAATCGTCTTACTACCGTAAAATACATCTTTTGCCGTTATTTTAACGGTATTCATATTTTCGCTTCATATAGTAAAACCATTAGCGTAGAAAGAAGCCAATTTTTCCCGTTTAGTTTCATGCCCTCTAGGTTCAGACCTTCTCAGTGGCATAACCTAATGAAAAGTTCAAAAGCAATGATTATTATAAAACATATCTTAGTATAAGATCCTTCCGAACATAAAATGCAACAGAAAAAATGAACACATGTACAGAAATTCCTATAGAGTGCATTTTTGTTTTACGGACTTCAATAGTCAGACAGATGTACCAGTCTCAACGATAACACTGCAGAGTGCCTTCATACTAACTGCATCATAGAGTTTCTCGAATCTGCACTGTCACATTGCAGTCCCACATTATCTCCAGTATCTGACGAATGCAGAATCATTAGTTGATCCGTTATGTTAAAATCCACATTGAAGCACTCTAGTAATTCCGGCTGCATAATCACTTGACCTTGAGAGAATAATGTTGTATAATATTTTGTATGTAGCTAATAATAATAATAATAATAACATCAGCATGCCCAATACTGGCAAAAGAACAGTACATAAAAAGACATGATAGAGTGTGTGCACAACTACACTTCAACATATGCAAGGAAACAGAGGTACAACTGGACAAAAAACAGTGGTATGAACATGTGCCAAAATCGGTAGAAACAAGTCAAGGAGGCAAGGTAACCGTATTGTGGAATCAACAAGTACAAACTGACAGAACTCTCCCCAACAACAAACCAGACATTATAAACCGTGATAATGAAAATGGAACATGTACTTTAATAGACGTTGCAATCTCAGGAGACAGAAATATGATTAAAAAGGAAGCTTAGAAGATTCTAAAATATAAAAACCTTACAATAGAAATACAGCGCATGTGGAATGTAAAAACAAAGGTGATACCAGTAATAATAGGGGCGATTGGGACTATTTCGAAGTCATTCAGAAAATAAAACAGCAACGTGCCAGGAAAACATGAAATCAAGGAACTACAGAAAACAGCCATATCGGGCACTGCACACATACTTCGGAAAGTACTAATGTAAAAGTACAATAGATTCAACACTGACACTAACGATATAAGCACCATGAATAGTAACAACAGAATAGCTGCAACACTATTCCCTAAGGACATAGTTTGTCTCAGGAATAAATATATAAATACACTGCATAAAGAAGAAGAAGAAGATGATGATGATAATAATAATAATAATAATAATAACGATATTCCTCCATAAATGCTACAGTGTTATATGAACACAATGAGTCGAATTCATACACTCATGGCACTAAAGGAAATAAGTGCAGAGTTCCGGTTCGTGATTCCTGTGCTTCTGTTGCACCATAGGTGATATGCGTGACTGTTCTTATAAAATAAAGGATTTCATAATCGAAATAAGCTCTTGCCGAGCTCACTTGAAGGAGCTGAAAGTCTGGCGCTTCTCGAATAATGAAGACAAGGTTTATTTTCCTGCGTTCGTTGTCCCTTGTGGGCAGAGGTCCTGCGAAATTTCTATACCTTCTCAAAGAATTTCTATGAGATAGCTTAGGCCCATAGTTCCGGAGTCCTTTCCGATTCATGACAGACAAGAGTGCTTATACCGAGAAAAGGTGAAGAAAAATAAAGAGAAGAAAAACATATATATAATGTATGCTTGTGTAGCTCAGTCGGTATAGCGACTCGCTATGGCCTGGACGGTCCGGTTATCGAATCCCGGTGGAGGCGATATTTTCCGTGCCCGTCCAGACCGGCCCTCGGGCCCACACAGACTCCTATACAATGGGCACCGGGTCATTCCTGAGGGTAAAGCGGCCCAGGCGTGGCGTTGACCACCCACCCCTACCTAGCGCCGAGGTTAAAGAAAGGGTAGAGCTATACCTCTACTACCCCTCTGGACCTTTGTGGCCTGTTATAGGGTCAAATTTACCTTTACCTATGCCTGTGTTTGCAAAGAGGGGGCTTTTGATGTTTTGCTGACCGTGCATCTCAGTATAAGCTTAGTAATTAATCAACTTAATGCACAAAATCTTGTTTTATAATAAACCTATTATAAAACAAGATTTTGTGCATTAAGTTGGTTAATTACTAAGATTAAAGAGGGGGCTATTGTCGCAGAATGTGAAGGTACCAACTGTCACACGCCCCATCAAAAACACTCTGAAATCTAAGCCGGCTAACAATATGACTGATCTGGATTATCCACTGTGTAACAAAGACCACAGACACAAATGTGGTAAAGTTTCTTGTTGTTAGAATAAAACGTTCAAACGGATGTTCATGTCAGAAGTGAGTCTAAAGGGAGCAAGGCAGAGGTTCTATTCTTTCTTGTCACTTGCTTCAGAAGAGATTAATTTCAAAGTTATTACGCCAAAGCTCATGTTTCATGTTAAGAGTCCTCCATCATTTCTTTCATCCCCTTGACATGCTTACATGTTAGTTGAAGTGTAACATGACTGGCTTATCCAGCGGTTAAATCACAACCTGGAAGGATGGCTGTTCCTCTCCAGCGGTACAACTTAACATTTGAGGTAATAACAAGCTCACTCGGTTCCAAGCTTCTGCTTCAAAGCGTTTCTCTACAAAAGTGAAGTTTCTCGTTGCTATTATTAATGCACAGGCGAGAGTTCTGACCATTTTGCCCTTTGTGAAACACAGCTGATTAAATGTTGTTTCATGTTCATGATAAACGCCCCTAGGGATGAAACCATACCCAGAGAAAATACAACTATGAGCTTCCCTTCATCTTCCACGCTTCAATTATTTCACATGACTTTACCTTTGAGATTTATTTTAGCTTAACGTTACAAATCTCCTTAACATCTGCGCTGTTCATTATGAAAAGAGATGTTCTGCTAAGGACGACACGGTTACTGAATTATCTGCTAATTGAGAGGTTACTCTGTAAATGCGTCAAAAAGAAATTCATGTCTGTGTTTTGATGGCAATGATTCCATATTTTATAAACCTTATATGACATCATTCCGATAGCGTCTGTGTTTTGCAAAAAGGAACTAACTTCCACTTCTTACTAATTTGAGTTACGTGTAGCAAATCATTCCACTAACGTTCCTTTATGTTAGGTAAATGTAACAACGACATATTTAATGATAACCAAGATAAGTGAGGATATCCTAATTCCCATAGCATCTGTAACATGTAAAACGGAGTAATCTTACTTCCCTGTAAAAGTGATGTTTTGTGGGTTGACCCCTGTTTAGGAAATAGGGGGGGGGATACGTTAAGTATGTAGAATTCTGTTACAATAAACTAAGTTTAAAGCACGAGAAAGTATAATGAGATATGCAGTAAATATATTGTAAGGAAAATTGCGGCAGATAATCCACCAAATGTCCCTATGACAGTTATTAATACCGTATGTATGTTTATATTTATCGATAGTTATTTTTTCGATTCTGTTATGATTCAATTACGTCACGCATGCCCCTCTGCCATTTGTACGATAGATACGGATGTCAACAAGTAACATCAAATCTTAAAAAAAAGTATATATATACACACATACATACATACATGCGTACATATATGCATACGTATACATATATACATGCATGCATACGTACATATACACATACATACATAAATACACACATACATACATACATACATACGTATACATATGTACATACATACATTCATACATACATACGTATGTACGTACACACACCAGTAAATGTTTGGTAGTGATGTGATGTTGCAATAAAATGGTTCTTTTTATCCTAGTACAAACACTACAAAACATTTGTCAGGTTGATTGATGTACGTCGTAAGACAAACAGATAAAAATATCATGAAATATTTTAACGCATATAGCAATGCAGGCCTACCGTTTATACGTAAAACTACAAAATAATGGCACGTCCAAAACGTTTATATCTTAAGGCGTTAATGGTACCAGAATTTGTGTAAGCTTGTAAATATGGTTCTTGTAATCGAAATATGGCTAGGTTAATTAAATAAAATTTGATATTCAAAGAGCGGATGAAAAATGTTCACTGGCCAGCTGAAATACAAACACGTTTTCACAGTTAGTGCATTTGGTGGATACAATATACAAAAAGACAATTTTAAGTACCCTTACCAGTGGCAACTTACAAATTCATATAAATGAGTAAGATTGTAACTATTTACATTATTTTGTGCGAATTTGCATTAAGTAAAATAAGTGTTGTCAGTTACAACAGTTGTAAACATAATGGTTGATACGTTTGGGACAAGCAATAGATTTACAGTCTATTGACAGGCTTATGAAATATGCAGCAATAATTCAAAGTTCATTAAGAAAGAAATGTAGAACATCGCTATTATGGAAAGCATTTCGTATAGTAGGATTACACTCATGAACCTAAATATCCAAAATGAACCTCACAATATGCCTTTCTGTCGATATTAATAAATTCCAAACCTCTAATTAAATCCATACTTCTATTACACGCACATTGAGAAATATGATACAAAATCCATAAAGAGGCACCGGTTTTATTCTCTTTTTAGATTACTGGTAACAAAAGAGGTCTAGAACTGTAGTCGAGGGTAAAATAAACTCCATTATTTTGTGGTATTTGTAACTTTTAGTTGCAGCAGAATGAGATACCTGTGCCTTCCTTGGTATAATTTTAATTTTGAATGAGCGGCAAGTGATCTAAACGATACCAGAGAAGCAGTATTCATTTCAAGAAGACTTGCTTGTTGCATCTGACACAGTATCTCTCCGATTCACGCCTCAACGAACACACAAAGGCTCGCATAATCGCGGCCACCCTTATTACGTTGCCTTCACCAGATGAAGAAGAACTTTAGCATTCAGTTTCGGCAGACGAACAAGCCATACTGAGTTCAGTGCCTACTGCTTCAGAGATAAAAGAGAGGCCCCCAAGCTTCCCAGTGTACACAACCAATACACTGAGTCTTTGTTCTTCTCGACCAACTCAATCTGGCTGGATCTGGAATTAGCAATGTTACCGATATCAACGTCTTTTGAAAGCAAATGAAATGAAAAGGCGAGGCAAAGGAAGAGATAGGGAGGAAGAGGAGAGAATAACTTCCTGAAACAAGATTCAGGATTGTGGTATCATCCTGTGAACTTAAGCTAGGGTCATATTTCCTAGAACCGAGATTTGAAGTTTCAATGATGGTCCTAACGTTCTGCTTACTGTAAGTAGTACAGAAACGCCTTTGGATAGGGGATTCGGATAAGTATTTAATTAAGAATGAGAGCAGCCGGCGTAGCAAACCAGTAAGAAGTTTCAGATTGGGCCTGAAGGACTTTAAAAAAAACTAACGCCACTGTCTGCATTGAGTCCCCTGCTTCCACAGCACAGGTTTGCAGTATTTCGATATTTTATTGTTTCATGGGCCAGAATCTTCTCATGCGTTGGTTGCAGGCGTTGAATTCCAGTACTTGCTATTATTTTGATGCATTCCTGAGTAAACCGGTTAAGAGGATGGGACACTACATGACAAACTGTTCGGGTGACAATAAAGAAGTTATAAAAAGTTTAAAATTTCAAACATATTATTTAATTGATGTGCAGCTCAGTATAAGGACCGGTACTGAGCTCTTCAGAGCCAGGTGCCGAATCTTCGGGTTTTAGAAAAGGAGGTGATTTATTTTTCAACATATCAGCTCCTCAGAAAGGAATATGCTCCATGAAGTTAGTGGCTTGGTAGGATATACAGCAAACACTGTAACTTTAGAATTGTAACCTGACAACGTAACAAGTCCAGAAACAAGCATGCCGATTAACATCATGCCAGAACTAACGGAAGCACAGCTGTGCGGCTGAGATGCAAAATGTTAAACACTTTGTCTCATTCAGCCCTGAAAAACTGCTTACACAAATTTAGAACCACAGACACCGGTATAAAGTTATAAATGGTAAAACACTGTGACACTAAAATGGTTTGAAAACCCGGCAAATGAAAAGCAGGCGAGCGCTATGTGAATCAAAATTTAAAACAATAATGAAAGAATACAATCTTATCTTCAGTTATACACAGCGTACATGTTAACCGTTTGTATCTTTAGGACTTGCAACAAAGATAACTTTCCAACTTCTTGTTGAGGAATAAATACAGCTTCAACTGAGGCTTTGTTTAGACACGTAGTTTTTTCCAGATACAATATAAAATAGACTGAGATTTTGTGTGCCAAAATACAATTCTACAGAACACTGTGAATTAAATAAAAATCACATAAGGAGACGGTGTTGAGAGCTTAACTTAAATGTAAGTTTGTTTTATGTCTGCCGAAAAGACAGAAGAAAGTTGAAAATGCGTTTTCTGTAGGTTTCGTCTCTTAGAGAAATACGTTTTGATAACTTATAAGAAATCGACATACAAAACGTGAAGACCTAAGATTTAAAAAGAGCCTTCCTGCAGGAAGTTGCGTTGTTATTCACATCATCGAGACAGTTCCGAGTCCTTGGCTTCCATTCATTTCTCCTGAGATTTATTTGTAGGTAGAAAGAACAGGGTTCTGTAGCTTTGTGTTGTAGGAGAGAAACCGACTCTTGTATTACTTCGTACAAAAAGGAAGCGGACGAGAAGGGTGGAGAGAGGGGAAAAAAGTCAGCTAACAAACAGTTTCATCACGTTAGCAAGTCAATTTTACAAGCCGTTTTCTCCCTCACATTCGGGTCGGACTGCCTCCCAATGTACTTATTTCGCCTTAGGCCTTAACATACACAATAAACACATGCGCCAGCGCATACTCCCACTCACACATATACACACAAATATACTAACAAGCCAGAAGGAACTCATATGGGCAGGTCCCCTCTGCTTTCAGACGAGTTTCACAACCATAACTAAAGCTTTCAGTCTCAGAATAGCCTAAAATCTCTACAAAGCTCTTATATAAAAGTGAGTGGTCCAGTACACAAATTCATCCGATTTACACAACTGTGGAAAATTAAGGGTTTTCTGTGGGCGTAAAACCTCCCACATTTAGGGAATAAGGTAAAATGGGCGTGTAGAGAGCAGGGTGTTTGGCTTCGGGGCAAGAGTGTAACAGCAGGATAAACAAAATTACGTGACGAGGAGACTACGGGCTGGACGGTCGGGGGTTAGTATCTCGGTAGGGAAAAGATTTTTTTTCTACAAATATTCATAACTGTTCTGGTGTCATTACAACACACTTCAGGGTTCTATCCAGGGGGTAAAACTGCCGAATTGTGAAGATAACCACTCACCTCCGTCCAGTGTCGAGGTTAAGAATGAGTCAATCTATACTTCTATGCTTCTATTCCCCTACATGCGTGAATGGCGTAGATAAGAGAAAAGTTTTTCCTTTTACGTTATGAGGAGTTCCATAACCTGTACTTTTCACTAAATGTTATTGGGATTGTGCCCGTTTTTAGGCGTGTTCGCAAAACTGCGAAAAGCGACTATTAGCTTCTTCATATCCTTTCGTCTGTCCGCCTGTCTGTCCTTCAGTCCGTCCGTCCGTCCTTCTGTCCGCATGGAACAACTTGGCTCCCACTGGACGGATTTTGATTAAATATGATATTTGAGGATTTTTCGGAAAACTTAAATGCAACTAAATTCGGACACGGATAAAGGGTACTTTACATGACGACCAATGTATATATTTTATTATATCTCGCTCTTTTAATCTTGGAATGAGAAATGTTTCAGACAAACTTAGTACAGGAAATCAAAACATGCACTTTGTGTTCAGTAACTTTTTTTCGAAAATCGTGCCGCTTATGAAATAATGTGGAAAAATGCCGTAGAGCGGGGTAGGCTACAGAAGACAATATGGCGCACGCGCATTGCATGCCGGATACCTAAAGCTACATACACACACGCCCAGGTTGTGTGACACTCATTGCTTTTCCACTGCAACAATGGCTGCACAAACGCGCCTCCATGTTATGTTATACGTACAGTGCCTGTCTTGGCTTCCTTACATCCATCCCATCCTCAAATGAAATGAGTACGTAAGAACAACTAAGGACAGACGTGATTTATGCAGCAACGTTTACGACAATCGTATAATGTCCTCTCTTTTCTCTGGGTTATTCTAATTATCACAGTATGAAAGCCTGCGGGAAATAAATGGAAGTGAGTGATTAGCTGCATGTTCCTGCTATTTCACTGCGCAGGCTAGGTGAGACCAAGAGAAATCAGGGAATTTCTGTCGAAGACAAAAACACTATTTTGATATAAATCTATAACAGTTTGGTTAGTGTAAGGAGCAGCTTAGGGGTTGAAGGATCGTAGAATCGAGGTTCAGTTTCCAGCACCGTGGCAGACCCAGCATCCCATTTAATGGGTATGCTTCGTAAGGTGAAGCGTTATCTCTCACCTCCGTCCATTACCGGCTATAAGAATATGTAGAGCTATACCTCCACTCCCCACGCGTCTTTTAGCATTGGAGCTTAATTAAGCACAGGGACTTTACCTTTCCTTCATTCACACATTCTGTAATCTGCCTTACGACAGGTCCATGGCCTGCGAGATTTCAGGCTACCGCGGCGAAGTAGATGAAAACTGCGCTCTTTTGACTTACTATGCAGAGTGTAGTTGTAATTTCTTACCGGCGTTTTGGGATAACTTATCCGTCCCAACTCCTTGGAGATGGGACCGAAAGGTTGTTTCGAAACGTCGGAAATTACCACTACACGCTGCGTAATAGCCCAGAAGAGCGCAGTTCTCAGGTCCATGGCCTTTTCCAAAGCGAGTTCTACACAGAGAACAATCGAGTGCCACCTCTTGCAATTTTCCTTAATGATATCCAGGAGCTGATTACATCTTCTTCCTTGTCTTAAAGTCACTTCTTCCCTTTATCACTCCTTCAATAATGTGTTTTAGAAGACTGTTCCTACTCAAATGTGACAAATCCGGTTAGAATTCCTTCTTTCTGTTCTTGTAGAACATTCCTATCCTTCTTGACTCTTCACTTCTTTATTTCTCACACAATTAATCCAACTGATCTTCTACATCCTTCTACGGCACCACGTTTCAGATCTTTCCAGATATTTCTGATCTACTTTCTGGAGTGTCCAGTTTTCAGCGCCATACAAAGCTATACTCAAAATGTAGCGCTTTATTAGTTTCTGCCTTAAACTAAAGCCCAGTTTGCTGGTTAAAAAAACTCCTCGTTGAACGCTGTTCTTGTCACCGCAGTCCTTGATTTAAACTTTATCTTTACTATTAAAAACATTCTGGCCTGTATGCAAGACTTGCAGGACCAGTAACGATGAATGAATACGCCTATAGCTAATATGACTCCTTTGCATGCATTCTATATGATTATGTAAAATGCAAGGTAGTTCGTCACACTTACTGCAAGACGGGGTTTATGTGTGGGCATTGCATATACAAAACCTCCGGATACAACAGATGTTTACACACTAAGTAATATTTTGTCGAAAATAACTTGCGAATATTTGTCGCTTTTATCTAACTGCAAAGAGGTTTTTGTTTGCGTCTCGACTGATAATTTTGCTTTTTCCCCTACGCAAGCACACGTCACGTTTCTGAGCGCCCCATAAAACCTCCTATAAAAATAACATACCGCATCTCTTTATATCCACCTCTTTCGGTTTCGATTCTACACCCTGACGTCATTAAAATGAAATAAAACCCACTATATAAGAAAGTTTTAAGGAGATGTTAGGATTAATTCGCCGTGAGTAATGCATATATGAAGAGCGGAAAGACACTCTCCCTACCAGCCCTTGTCACATATATTTGGATCCTCGCCCTTGATTACCACATGAAACTGGTAGGTACTAGATGTCAGTGCTTTATAGCAATGAGGAAAAGTTACAGCGCACAATGTAGCGTTTTATGGTACGCCTCCTAAAAGCCCCTGTCAAATAAACAGCGAGTTTTGGAAGTCTTCCTCGCGTATATGGGTCAATGTCTACGAGTGCGACCCACCCCATATGTCACACCATTAGTGTCACTTTGCTGTGTCCTACGCAGAAACGTTTACCTTTCTTCAGGTACAGTCACGTCTAGAGACACTGCACATGATCCCACTTCTAACATGTCAGAAACTAGATTTTCTTTTATTTACTGTAAATTTATGACCAAAGAAAACGAGACTCGAAATAACCAATAAAGTCGAACATGAAAGTGTTGCATATCACCGTGTATTTTCTTGTACAGTCTTAGTAAAAAAAAAACCCCCAATAGTAAATCAAAAAGTATATTCTGTTGTGGAATAACGCCCAACTGTCACAATGTGCTTCCTACATGTTTTGGTCCCTAATGAGTCATTAACAAGAAGTAACAATTAATAGAATAAGTTAGAAATATACTATGTTGCATATATCATAAATCAATTATGCATTAACAAATATAAAATGCTGCGAAAGCGAGAAATGGAGAGCTAAAATGTTGCAAACATTACGATGGCCAATACCTAATAGAAACACTTATGTCTTGTTTTCCATATTGTCAGTTTTACTGGGTTGAAACTGTGTAGTTTCACGCATAAAATCAGATATTCAATTTTGAGATAGAACTTGTGTCCAAATAAATCATAATAAAAATACTAAAAGCATTATGTTAAAAACGTGTATATATACATGTGTGTGTGGGTGCGCGCGCGCCAGTCCTTGTGACGAGTTTCTCTAGTCACGTACATCGCGTGATTAATTAAATCAAAATAGGTGTATTATTTTTAGTACACAGATAAATTTGTATCAGCAGATTTAGATAGAAAGAAATCAAGAAAGAAACTAAATATTATTCCACTAAAAGGAGTAAATCATTGCAAATTTAAACATACCTAAGTGTGTACCATGTTATGCTTTTTATGGCTACTTTATTTGAATATGCTTGGACGTGAGATAAAAAAATTAAAAATATTATTTCTAAATTAATGCTTTGAATATGGTCTAAGAAATTTATCTCAGTAGGCGTAAAGTAATACAAGAAGAGAGTTACATTTTAAAATATTTAAACCGAACTAAACGGTAATTAATGAAATGAATTCATTTTATAATAAGAAACTAACAATTTATGACAAGCTACTTTATTTTAAAGTGTTCAGATTACGAAGATTAAAAGACATTAACATGTAGCACACATACAAAACTAAAATGCAGGCATAATTTTAGTTTGGGTGTCCCATAGAAAGAGAAAACTTTGGAGATCTAAACGTAAATGCACAGGTCTATATACATTTCTGTAAAGGAATTGGCATGCATTGTAGATTCTAGACTGGATTTAAATGATTCAGTCAGAGTAAAATGGCAGATGTTTATTTGACATTCAGAGGACCGTGAATCTTGATATTATTCTCATAATAAAACCAACAAGATGCACCAATATCTCAAATTTATTTTTGGATTAGGGCTCTACATGTTTCGGGCAGTATCTCTGTCCATCATCAGGAGTCTAGCACTGTACACACAGCAATATATACAGGTTATGCTCACCGCTTGCTAGCAAGCAGTGAGCAATGTATGTATTAGTGCATCTCGTTGGTGTTATTATAAGAATAAGGCAGATATTTACTTGAGGATATTTAGCCTTTTGAAGGGAGGTGTTTACTAACTACTTGAGTTTATGCTTAGTAAGTGGGAGATTTATATCTACCTACTGATCAACCGCGGGTTGTCAGGGCGGTAGCCGCTTTACCATTAAATACGTGCAATATTCACAAACCTTTCGTCTTATTAAACCATTTGTTTTAACTTTCTTGATTTTAAGCTTTCGCCGTTTTCTATATGTAATATGTTTTCTTTTGGGTAATTCCCCGGCGTCTGATTTCTAATAGCCGACGTTTCGGAAAACTCTATCAGTTCCATCTTCATAGGCAGGTGGATGAAGTATACACTTCATCCACCTGCCTATGAAGATGGAACCGATACAGTGTTCCGAAACGCCGGCTATTAGAACTCAGACGCCGGAGAATTACTCAAAAGAAAACATATTACATATTTTAACTTTGTTTACAAACTACGTCTAGAATCACAAATTTTTATACTCATCTTAGATTTTCCTTATAATCTACACCGCCCTTTGTATACAACTATTATCTAATTTGAAAATTCCGCTCTCTATTTTCCAATTTTTGTACAGCTCGGCAATATATGTTATGGGAATTTAACAACGCTGTATTATCTTCAGATGTCCGGCGATTTCCTCTTCGTCGAAAAATACGACGGAACGAACTTATGATGTGAAGTTGACAAGATGTGAAAGGACGACACCTTAATCTGTCACAAGGTACTGTTCAGGATCTCACCTGGAATGCATACAGTAAATGTGAAACAGGCACACTCTTACAGGGATGACCACAGCTTCAGCCAAGTACGAGCTCGGATACTCCTGAGAGAACGTCCAGGAGATGTTGGTGTTGCGGCTACTTCGGGAAACAAAACAACAGTCCACCATGGGTTTGGCTAAAGGACTGCATGGGCGGAATTATCATCTAGTGTTCACATTGAGGATTATCACGTGTAATTACTGCACTGCAAAATTCATGAAGTGTAATTGTTTTGATATTCCTAATTAAAACATACAGAATAAACACAACTTTCACCAATAAGCCTAATAGTTATGTATGAAAATCTTTCATCTTCAAATTAAAAAGGCCAAAATGACTAGCAGCTTGTTGTAACAAACTAATTACCTCAAGGCACAGTACGGTTAAACTAGACGTCTTCTGCTATTTACTAGTACGCAGTTTTGAAAATTAAAGAATTCTTTGGATTCGAAGTCGTGATTTCACGCAAAACGCTCCTGATTTACTTCTGCTTGAAACAGTTTCTCATTCTTCGTAAACAAAGTTCAAAAGCCAAATGCAATTTTCTCCAGAGGTGCTGATGAGAACAGCGAGAAATTCATTTCGCCTCGCACCGCTACTCTCTTTTTATTACAAATGTATTCGTAAAGGCAGCCCAGAAACCCAGTAGATCCTCCTGAAATTGTCTACTCTGCATAGTGATTACACTACTTCAGTTTTTAGGCGCTTCGCAAAAGTGTGAAAAGCGGCGACTATTATCTTCGTCCTGACTTACGTCTGCATGGAAAAACTCTGCTTGCACTGGATGTATTTTCACAAAATTAGATATATCAAGGTATCTATAGAGAAAATCCAAGTATGATTAAAATCTGACAAGAACACCGGATACTGTACATTAAGGTAAAGATAAAGGTAAGGCAGTCCCGTTACAGGCCTGGAGGGGCCCAGAGGTTTCCAGGAAGTTAAGGTTCCCAGATTTCATGACAACGGCACAGGATGGTGGTAGGTTGTCAGCCTTACGCACCGGTCGCCTTTACCCCCAGGAAATACTCCTGGTACTCATTTCTGTTAGAGGCTGAGTCGACCCTAGGGCCATAGTGCGATCGGGAGGATGAAAAATCCACTGACACCATCTGGGATCGAACCAGTGACATTCCGATTTGTAGCACAGCACCTTACAGTACATAAAGACTTATGCAAATTTATATCTGTTTGGATTCTTCTTAGAATTGGAAATGTTTTAGACAAGCGTAGAGAAAATCAGGACACATTGTATATTCAATAGATTTTTTTTCCGAAAATCGTAAAGCGTATGCGATAATGTACAAAAACACAAAGTGCAATGTTGCATTCCCACTGCAACATTGGTCAAGTAAACACAGCACAATGTTATGTTATAAGTAAACTGCGTAACTGTTATGTCCTCCTGTAGAAGTACGTAAATATGAAATCTTCCATATTAATAAAAATCCAACCAGATGCAACAGTATGCAGATATTTATTTACTGCAACGTCACTCTACATGTTTCGGACGTCACCGCACTCATCATCAGGAGTACTAAAAATAGTATTTTTAGTACTCCTGATGATGAGTGCGGTGACGTCCGAAACATGTAGAGTGACGTTGCAGTAAATAAATATCTGCATACTGTTGCATCTGGTTGGATTTTTATTAACATCGAATTACGATGCACGGAACCATGAGTTTTAAAAAATGAAATCTTCCTTTTTGTTGAAAAATAATTTCATGTTCTTAGCATGCTCCTCAGACAGAAGAAGCTTACAGACAGTACTCTTTCCGTGATTAAAAAATCGTTGTATAAATAGAGCCGATGAGTCACAGTCTACAAAAACAAGGGGGCTGATATGAATACGTAGTGCCAATATGTCGTCCAGCCTCTCCGTAAGAAGTGCTAAGGCCAATAAACCTTTCAATGCATTATCTCCTCAATATTAGCCTAATGGGAAACATTTGCACGTGGCTTTCGACCTCCTCTACCCTTTTCTCATATTTTGACAGGCATGCGTGTGTCCAGGTTTGTTCCAGGAGAAAAGATAGCTAAGAAACTAACTTTTCGTATACATACTTGTTATACATACATCGGATTTTTTAAATTTTAAATTTTGAAATTCTCAAAAATCCGGGGAAAAGGCATACATTGCCATTTCCTGCCCATCTCGAAAATTCTGAACAATGTCGGTTATAAAAATCAGTACAACGGAGAACATAAAATTGTTTTAGCAGAAGATTTTGATTTTTATAGACAGCTGAAGATATTGTTTCAAAATATCAATTTTGTATATCTGTCCATTTCTTTGTCTCCGTTTGTACACAACTGTCGAAGTGCTTATACTGAAGGCATTATCTGGATTTTGCACCCCATCTTCAAGTTTTACTTGAAAAGATGAACTCCAGTGGCGTGGAACTGGTGGCATGCCTGACTGCTGCTGCCATAACTCAATAAACAATAGGCTACACGTCTCCCTCAGCAGTTCTTTGCTGGATCTGAAGCTTATATTAGGCCACCTTGTCGACTCTTTGATCATCGACCCGGACGTAACTCGACATAGCAACAGAAATGCTTTTTGAGCCCGCTTGGAAGATTGAATTTGTTTGATGGTTTTTCACAAAATAATCATTAGGAGACGACGACAAGATTAAGTTTCTATACTGAACGAAGGGTCTATCTCAGGGGTAGGAAAGCTTCTTGTGTAACAAGCAGTAACTTACACTTTTATACAAATTGACGAACACGTTAATCGTTATGATATGATCGACAAAATAACGTGCCGGAAAGAACAGAACGAAGTGTGGAATGTCCCTTTTCTCTTGGAACTACGTTAAATCTCAGCAGTAAAGGTACAGCAGTCCCGTTACAGACCTGGAGTGGCCCTGAGGGTTGCAGGAAGTTAAGGCTCCCACATTTCGTGACAACGGCACAGGATGATGGTAAGGTTGTCAGCCTTACGCACCGGCCGCCTTTACCCCCAGGAAATGCTCCTGGTACTCATTTCTGTTAGAAAGTTCAATAGTAGTCTCGCAATTTAAAGACATTTAATTACAATTAGTGACACCACTAGGTGGTCTAGACTTGAAAATAAAAACAGTGGTAGCTTCTCAAGCAGGGAACACAAAAAATATGACGAACTTTCCTCGATGATACATCGTTGCTAAATAATAATTTGCTCTACGCCTGAAGATAAGGTCAGAAAATTAATTTGCTTCCAACATTTGATGCCTCATTTCTAATTCCAAAACACATAATACTCGTATCCTAGAGTTTCTTTATTCCTACACATTATACGAAATAACGAAACAGATCCGATGCGATAAATAGTCAAGGGAATTGAAAGATTTAGAGCTATAACCTAGGTGAACGAATATGGTGACCGCTTCTTATTTGCCACACACCAGTGCAGGCCTCACACAGCTTAACGCAGACCAACAGGAAATTAATTTTAAACAATTTTAATTTCAAAGTCTATACATTTGAAAAAATCTAAAAATCTAAAAATCGTGTCATATGATCAAATTCCAAAACAATATTTTCATCTAGCAATTGGGCTTATTCACGTACTTTGAAAAATTGCCAAACTTAATATGCCTAACTGTGAATGACACGAAAAATTACGAACATAACTGAATGTAACACATTCTTGGGTGCGTGACTACCAAAAACATACCGAATTTTCGATATTGCAGACCTAAAACTTTGGTAAAGTGGTTTTGTTCCGATTTTTGTTGTGTTCTTAGAAACATTCATCTTTTTCTGAAGTTTCGTTGTTTTAGCACCTTTCGAAACGTGTAGAAGACATCATAAAAATTAAGATATTATTTTAATAACGGTGCATTTTGTTGGATTATATTGTAGGATTTTTCTTTTATAAAACTGCCTCCAGCTTCAAATTTCAACTACAATATACAGTTAAATATACATCAAAATATAAAAAATTCTTTGAGGCAAAAATTTTTCTTGGAATTCCCGTACATTTCTTCTCTAACTTTCAAAGAGGAAGAAATGGCGAGGGCGCTCGCGCGTGCGTCTGTGTGGGTGGGTGTCAAGAGGAGAAGAGATACTTGAACAAGAGAAGCTTTGTGTAATATTTACCTGATAAGCACATAAAGTGTTCAATTGTTACGAGGCGTGTTTAAAGACGATTTTACGAAAAAGAGACTCAATTGATCTTCCAGAAATATTCTCTGACATTTATATTTTCCGTTGAAGTTTTGCACAGATGTCTCTCTGACAGCCATTGAAGGCTCAAATTTCGAATCTGCTTTTGTACTGCAATTCTGTCACCATAGAAAGTTGCTTCTGGACCACTTTCTTCAGCCAGCTGAATCCAATATTTTTAATGACCATTTCAATGTTGTTCGCTCATTAAACCCCGTTTCTTCAAATCATTTCTAATCACGATTAATAATAATAATAATCTAAACTTAGTACTCGTTGCAAGATTTTAGGTTATCATAGCGGTGTTCCTGAAGACTTGAATCTCCTGAGATGTTAGGTTATGTTGAGAGGTACGAACAACTTTATCCTGAAGATGAAGGCACTATGATCCTTCGAAACATTGGAAACAACTTACCCACCCACACAACGTAACATCCCAGAAAACTCGACTGACTGACCAATTTCCAAAATCCTCCCTTACACTTGATTTCAGTTAGGCTTATACAACAGATTGAACCAAGGGTCAGTGTTCACCACAGTACATGACGAGTACGGTACACACACCGACGTCCCTGTACTGTCATAACAACACATTTCTCATCTTTGCTCAATTTGAGGAAGGGAGGGTTGGCCACCGTACGCGCCATCAGTCACGTCGACCATAATACTGCTAATGAGAAATTGGGCAACATCAGTCCTTTGTGCTAGTTAATCATTAATAATAAGAACGATGCAGTGTTGTCGTTAGGTTGTCACATTTGCACAGTGACTTCTGTTTATCGCACTGGCAGCCTAATTGAATTTCTTCATGGTTTTTAAGTACATGATCTATTAATTCAAATTTCGCACGGGTGGAGGGGGACAAATCTTGCATTTTTACTTGTATAATAATGTTACCTTCTGCATGTCATCAGAGTTTTAGTGTCAGACCAACTGCCATGTTTATCACACCAAATAGTGACCCACAACCTCTTCAATTACTATAGACTTATAAGAGAGAATTTGTTACTCTAAGTAAATGCTGAAATTGTGCCCCTAAATAAATTAGGTGTTTTCTATATTACCTAAAATATCATTCAGGTGACTTGGGACGGAGGGGGCAACTATCTTGTGGTGGGTGGGAAGTATTATTCGAGAAGAGGTGACGTCAGTAGATATCGACTATTATCGTCGGGTAGTTGGTGGTTGGGAGGAGCAGTTCACAAGTGCGACCACGCCTATCTATAATAGGCGTGGTCTTTTGTCTATATCTACAGCCGTGAGGGGGCGTGTTCTTTCACGACTTACTTTGCTGTTTGAAACGAGGAGCATCTGGCACAGTACCAAGACGGGGAACTTTCTGTGCTCCGATCAGCACCAAAGACATATTGAATTGTACTTCGTTCATACAGCCAACTGAAGAAAAAATTGCATTGGTAACATCTGTTTCTTGAATTATGAAATATTTCTACACACCTTATAGTGGGCTCCTGTGAGCCTACAGGATAATCTTTTTTTTTTTAATTTTAAAGCACAATGACAAAGCAAACTACAATACCAGTGGAGACACTGTATTCCACCCACACAGCTGATTTATGTATTCAGCACAATTCTCACAGTAATCACCGGTTATCTACCTGAAGAGCGCTAGCCAATTGAAATTCCTAATGGATATTCGAAGTGTTCATTGTGAGGGAGGAACTCAGTTTTTAAATACGTTACATGAAATTCGCACTTCAAATTTTAAGTGAATCTAATGTTGTTATCATGAAAATTGCATTTATTATCTGTCAGGATTGCGATGTATTGTAGGTCATTGCGTAAACGTAAAATTGTGCAATGTGAGTACCTTAAAGTTGCTTAAAATATTGGGGTGATGTACTGACCCCAGTTAAACCATGTGTGCAAGGCAGAATCAAATACAGAACAGCAAACACTGAGCAGTCACACACGTGTGTCAGTATAAATACCACACACTGGGCATGTTGACCGTCAGTACCGTACTGCAAACATCGCGCATTCTTGTTAGACTATTCTCGGCCAAACGTTTGCATAACTGACAGTAGGCTACAAAGCAAGCAATTCCTATAGAGGCCTGTTCAATTTTCTGATGTCCTAAGTGCTCTTAGGGCACCAGAAAGTTGAGGCGCCCGGAGTTCTAATCGGCACATAAAGGAGGTAAGGTTGTCAGCCCTACGCACCAGCCGCCTGTACCCCCCCCCCCCTCCAGGAAATATTTCTGGTACTTATTTCTGTTAGACGCTGAGTCGACTCCAGAGCGAAGTGCGGCCAGAAGAACTACGTTAATGAAAATTTCCAATGACAATATCGGGAATCGAACCCGCGACCTTCTGGCAGAACCGCAAAAGTAAAAGTGCTCTTTTACAATGATGAACTGAAGGGAATCAACAAAACTTAATGTCGTCGTAGCTAACGTCGCTCATGTTTGTACTGCGTCAAGCTCCTGGTGTATACCTCCACAGCGGAACCAGTTCAGACATACGGCATTTTTGAACTTAACGTGTGACATCCATCATCGAAGGACGTCGCTCACCCTCTGGTTTGTCATGCTCCCCCGCTCAGCTGACACAAGAAATAGATGACTCTACCATCCTATCCGTGTTATTATACCGTCTGTTTCCTAACCTTCAGAGTAGCAATCCTCAGCTGCAGTCTCTGAGGCGACTCGCGCCGTTGATGTCTCTCTTCATGATGTTGCAAGGGGACTTGGCTAATGGAACATTCACTCCAGATAATCCCTATCTCAGGTCAACACTGACACCATAAAAGTCTGTGAAATGGAAGGAAAATATGGATCCTGTCAAATATGAAAAAAATATAGGCACACACAAATTGAAATGTGAATAATATGTTAATATATAATAAATTTAATAATACTTTGATGAAATTATATACATTTAGTTAATTTTTACAATTCAGGAAATAGAGATGATGAGGGGATTCGAGGGTATATTCAATCAAATTTCATTGCGTAATTAGAAATAATCTACGTAATTTGTATATAGTACCAGAGAATGGCGTCACCACTTATTACTAATCAGTTTCTGGACTATTCCTGGTGTCTAATAACCTGATTAAAAAAAACATAACCTTTCGGAAATTGGATCGCTGTCTGTCCTCAAATGAAAAACTCAGGAGAACACTAAACAATCAGACCTAAGTATTATAGTAAAGGTAAAGGTAAAGCAGTCCCGTTACAGGCCTGGAGGGGCCCAAAGTTTTCCAGGAAGTTAAGGTTCCCACATTTCGTGACAACGGCACAGGATGGTGGTAGGTTGTCAGCCTTATGCACCGGCCGCCTTTACCCCCAGAAAATACTCCTGGTACTCATTTCTGTAGGAGGCTGAGTCGAACCCAGGGCCACAGTGCGATCAGAAGGATTTTATGTCGATGAAAAATCCACTGACACCAGCTGGGATAGAACCTTTCGATTTTTAGCACAGCACCATAAACACTGTGCTACAGCGGTCCCCAAGTACAACAGTATGCATATTAATGTGATTATTAAGAACGCACAATATGTTCTGATACTGAAACATACGTGGGACTAGAATAGATCAATTCAAATGGCAGACTTTGCTTTTACTGATGTGGAAGTTTCGGGTCATAATATCAAAGATTTATGGAGTATTCTCGATATACCTCCTTTAATTACATAACGCCAAGTTTACTTTGTATTCAGTTACAGTGACACAATGGGACTTTCTGACAGAAACGTAATCATTAACCACGAAGATTTATATAACGGTAGAAACAGGTACGCTGATATACACCACGTTATACTGTCGAAATCCGCCACTGCTTAATGCCGTACTCTTGTTCTCATTGGAGCATCTGATGACAGAAATGTGAAGATCGTTTCCACTTCCTCTGACGCTGCTGCAGTTGTTCGAGGAAATGGTTGACAGTGCAGGGTGCACCACGATACACGTGTTTATCGGATCATTTCCTCCGCTGTCTCGGAAAGCGTAAGCGCTCGTTTCGGTGATTGATTATGTTTCTAACACTGCATGTACCAAATTATTCGCTTCCAAACAATCCGCTTTTGAAACACACTATATAGAAACTCAGGATTCAAATTGATATATTTTCTTAATATAGTAGCTGTATAATTCTTCTTCATTTGTAAGCTGCGAAAATGAAGGCTAAAAAAAATATTCAAAAAGCGCTTTTTTTTTCATTTCTGTAATGTAGTGTCAGTTTTAAAAAGAAATACACACCGAGTTAAGAAAATTACCCCTATGAACAGAACTTAACTGTAACCTTTTGTAATGTGACATATAATTGTACTTGATGTAAAATGACCTAATCAAAATTCTAATCTTACCAAAACTATGAAAAAGCCAACACTGTTTTATTTTTCTCAGTTTTGAGCACTGGGGATGTCCTTACTGGACAGCTTTTTTAATTATTCTCCTACTGCTAAGATTGAGAATGCAAAGTAGGGTACCTAGCAAAGAGGGCCGGAAGAACAACTCTGCTCCATCTAGACCTGCTGTTATGACTGTACGAGCCTTGCTCAATGGCAGTGTGGCTGGTGGGTTCTTAAGAGGAAAGAACAAACTCACGTGCAGGCTACAGAAATGGCATCCCTGTGAAGGATCGTAGCGTGCATGGTCATACACGACGGGAAAACTCTGAACGTTAGTTTATATATTCTCAGTTTTAGACACATTAGAGGTAATAACGGTAATTGGACAGCCCATACTGAATGGATGGAGGAAGGCAGGTACCAGAAAATTGCCCTCCATTATCACCCTATAGGAAGAAGCAACACAGGTAGACCAGGGGAAAATGGGAATGAAACTGGAGCAGACTGAGAAGCCTAAGCCTCGACAGGAAAAAGAACAACAGTAATATCAAGTAACAACATGAACGACTCTTTTCCTTATTCTTTCTTATTACTATTATCTCACTCCCTCTGACCGGAGTAGCAAAATATGGAAGTCAAATTTGAAATTTATAAACAAATACGAACTGAATACTATGACAAGAAGAACAAGTGAATATGAGAAAAAGTTTCATCCTTGACCAACAAAAGTTACAGGAAGTCAGGTTCAGTGGGATGTGTAGAAGATTTGGCAGCGATAAACAGATCAGACTTGCCTTTGCATTCAATTAAATGTTTATTATAAACTCTGTACCTGGTATTACTTGTACCCAGAATAATAGATTCATTTGCGCGATTCGTAACCATCAGTCATACCGCGAAGAATGTTTACCTTGTTAGAAAGTTAGGTGCAATATTATTTCTCTTCTAGTTCTTAAGCATTTTATACAGTTACCCCCATATAATAGTGGGCCGGGTAGCTCAGTCGGTATAGCGACTGACTACGGGCTGGACGGTCCGGAATCGAATCCAGCTGGGGACGAGATTTTCCGCCCGTCAAGACCGGCCCTGGGGCCCACCCAGCCTCCTGTAAAATGGGTACCGAGTCTTTCCCGGGGGTAAAGTGCGGCCGAGGAGTGCTGCTGACAACTCACCCCCTTCTATTGCCGCGGTCATAGAAGAGAAGAGCTATACCTCTAGCCACGCTCTGGGCCACACCGGGCCTGTAAAGAGAAAACTTTAATTTTACCCCAATATAATAGAATATGTTGGGCAGAGATTGCCGCAAGACAACAGTCCTATATGCTTTGTATTCTACCAGGTATAGTCACGTAGTTTCAAAGTTACAGCCATTGAAGCCTGCGAAAATAATCCAATAAATTCTGTACATATTAGGGGACTAAGTTTATTGCATTCATTTTGTAGGTCGCATCACATCTAAATGTTCTCTTAACTTTCTTTCTTTCCTCCATTCTTTGCTCCATTCTTTCTCTATATTTATTTATTTATTTATTTGTATCTTTATTTATCTGTAGTAACACAATCCAAAGCTAAAACACACTAGAGTAGGGTCGTATCACTCAACAACGTGTTCCTATGACAGTTCAATCCAGTTCGCAACTTCACAGGCCAAAAATGTAAAATACACATATACATAATTTTTACATTTCTTTACCAGTCTTCCTAGCGAATATATTCCTATTCAATTTTTTGCCAGAATTGTATGTGCATTTCTTAATTCAAACTCCTGTGGTAAATCCAAACCATTTTGATGTTCTTCATTCACTTACAGTACTAAAAAAAGCTCCTAATAATTGTCCAAGAGCTTGGTTATAATGGCTGGCTCAGTACACGCATTTGTTTTCAGAAGTTTGGTAAACATTCTACTCGCAATTTTTTTTTCTAAACATTTCTATCAGAGAAGTGAAGGCTAATAAACTTTCAAACCGAAGCACCTAAAAAATTCCCCAACTACTTCTACCACAGCATGGTTTAAAACTGTCAATGCAAAAGCATTATAACAAAGTATTGAATAAAAGTGACGCATAAAACTCAGAACTGTTTTTAACAAACTGGGCAGCTGAATACTGTGTTTGCATATCCTGTATCGTGGCCTAGTGTGAAATAAACAGATTGTATGTAAAAGGAACATTTTCCGTTCTACTAGCTAATCAGAAACAATTTTTAACCCGAAGACACCTGAAGCACTCTCACTACATTGCATAAATATATATCTTGTACTTTTTTGTTGTTTACAAAAGTATGTCGTTTACACACCTTCCATAGTTTCGAGTATCAGCCATTTACCGATGGGTCTGACCTTCTAAACTCCCCATTCTACACAAATTCCTACGAAAACAATTTGTATAATAAATGACAGAAAATATCACTTATTATTTCATTTCATTCTCACGACTTTCACCGTGCAATTAGCATACTGTGTAAGGAAGACAAAGTGAGCTCCTTAGTGCACCACGAAGCATCTAGACGATGGACATACTGAATATAAATTGAGAAACCGCCACTGGAGTGCCAGTCATACATACGTAAACAAGTCTTGTCCGTCCCAGAAGCAGTAGCAGCAGCAGACTGAACAGCCCCTGACAGTGATAGATGACGCCCCAGGATGTCGTGATAATGAGGCCACAGGACCAACACTTCTATTCGTACCAACAGATGAAAGAACATGATAAATGACTGTCGCGTCGTCCTTTATTTCCCATCTATCAGCAAAGTCTGTACTGCTGTCGGTCTCAATGTCTCCCTCTTGACAGAAGAAAGCGAGAAAATATAGAAGTGCAGATGAGTTGGCATTTGTGATATAACATCTGAATTATGCAAAATTTGTTCTAAAACAGCGTCGAATTAGTCGCAATTCACAGCAGTCTACGGTTTCTGTACAAAATAGATTTAGACTTGTGTTTCCTCTGTTTTAAAGCTTATGTAAGACAAGACACGCTCACGGCTCGTTAAAACACTGTCTGTGTTAGAAGCCACTTTTGCTGCTTGTCCAGTCAAAAAAAAGTAAGTTTAAAATTTTTAAGGTAACCGCAAAACCAACCCTCCCACATTCACTACCGCATAATTTATCATTACTTCACTCAGAGGGCCTTTCTGTATGTTGGCAAGACCTCTTCCACATTTTGCGTTAAGATATTTTACACATTTCTACAAGAAACCATAAAATAACTTAAGAAAACGCTTACCATCTTAAAACCCCCACACACAAATGTCGTAAGTTTCAAATCCACACATTTAGCTCGTTTAAAATAGCCTAAGTACAAACTTATATGAGAAGGAGGAAACAATTCAGTCCGTTAAGTCCACAATCCTCAGTATTTACCTTAAAATTACACCTGAGCACAAGACACTTGCATCGAAGATATTTTTAGAGTAAGTGTGAAAGAAAACTGTAATCCACGAAAAGCAAGTTTTTTTTTCCTCTAATGCCAAACCATAAAATCCGCCAGGTATAAGAAAAGAGACATGCCACAAGATGCAGGAGACTTTGTGTGATATCGAGCACTAGCATAATGATGGCGCAATTTTCGTTGTTTCGGAAATCGAAAGCAGCAATCTCGCAGATTCTGCGTTAAAACTGTAGCCAGGGCCACCTACTGAAACTTAGCGTGAAGTGCAGCACAAGCCGTGCCGTTGCTCAGGCGGTCAGCAGTCAGCAACTCGCCACTGAGTCTCGGGGTATTCACAGCGCACACAGAGCACAGAGGAGTTCGTGCCAGTACTCCGAATTCCTCTTATCAATTATCATTTTTCTAATACTCCATATCCATTCACGTAACATCAAATGGGTGGATAATCAGTCAATTAGGGGCTGCAGATCCACAATAGCCTTATCTCACCATTAGAATAAAAATAGACATAAACATAGTGCAACATGCCTGGCGTTACTAATGCCTTCACTTATACAAGTGGTGAAAAAAAATTAGACGATGCTAGTATAATTTTTAAGGTCAAATGTCGATTATGTTTGCATGAGACATTTCCTTCCGTTTTCCTCCAGTACAGCCTCAAACTTCAAACATGTCTGCTCGTCTGTATAATTCATTTTCAAAACTGCGTAGTTAAGGGTTCTTTTTACTAAACTATGACGTCGTGTCACTGGATAATCTGGAACCGGTAACCAGTGACGCGACGTCATAACGTCATAAGGGAAATATCAAATCTGCGATTCCTGGAAACAAGTGGCGGACACACATTCAGTCTAGAAGATCAATGTCGAGTGATAGAATATGCAACGCCGTCCAACAACGTCAGACAAGGGACACTGCTGAATACAATAGCCGGGTTTGTGTGAACATATCACAAGGAGCCATGAATGTATGAAAAAGTTCTATTATTCTCACAATATGATTTTGTTATAGCAAATTACTGTCATGTATATTTTCACCTATCCATACAGTCTGCATAATTGTACAAGCAAACAGACTGATTCTTAATCAGATCGTACGCAATGAAGAATCGCCCATTGTATACAACACATATAAGAGCTTAAAGCTTGACAATCATATTGGACGGAATAGGTCTATTATACAGCACTAAAATTTAATGAACTTAATAAAGGCTAGCAACGTGTGTGTCAGACCGAAAGTTGGAGAAGTCGTATTTGAATTCAAGCTAACTTTATCGACATTTTCCTAACGTGGTGAACATTCTTGCTTCATATCACGGAGGTGTCACATTCAAGTTTCGATCCTCTACGCGTGCCATACTGAGGGTTATTTTAGAAGACTTATTCAATCACAATACGAAAATGTCAGGATAGAATACCGAAACACGATGGCTTCCTTCCACGTACTTTCCAATTCATTACTCATTAACCATCCTACCATCCGACTCTGTAACATCTGAGATGCTGACAGTGTCATTCAGATGACCAACTAAACACAACGCATATGCAAGCAGTTCTGAACCTCTCATGTAAAACAAATGTGACCAAAGTAAATTTAAAATTTATGTGGGTTCAGTCAGAATTAAGCTACAGATCCACTTCTACGGAGCTCTTAAAGTAAATTTTTAAAATTATCATGACCACAAAATACCCCATATTATAATTTACAGGCAGTTGGGTTGCAGTTATTTCACAACACGGGCACAACTCAGCCAGGATCTAAATCAGCCATCAGCACTCTAACCCCAGGAGAGCTAAACTCATCGGAGAGAAACGTTAAAAAAAAAAAAAATCGGGGAAAACTTATTCAAGAATCTGTTGAGTAATGACTTTGAAATTTGCAGTGACGTTCTTAATACGGTCGAAATACCACGGTTCAGTCAGGCATTCACAATCTCATTTATTTTCTCCTTGCTGCATTTTTCTCGCACGATTCTTTTGAAGTCATGGCGCTTGTGGAAATTGCCTTATTTATTTTTCCCAAAAGTGAAAAAAAGGAGAGGGATTTTTTTGGTGCCTGAAGGAAGGTAAAAGAAAGCTTGAGGGATCAACAGAAATAGGAGGAAGCTTTGTGAAACCATTCAAACAAACACGTTCCATTCGACTCCTTCTGCAAGGAACTCCCCTAGCGCTATAGGAGTAGTTTCCCTCATTTTAACGCTTTTTTATTTCTCTCTTTCCCCTTCCCAAAGCATCTTGTCTCTTAATGGAAAAATGAATTTGTAATTAGGGAATTCAATAACGAGTGGTCTTGCACGTGGAGAAGACGGAATGTACAGCACAGACCTGCCGGGAAATGAAGGGAAATAACGCTGTCCCCTCAAAAAAGTGTAGAAAGAAAGAAAATTGGGTCTAAGTGCTAGTTAAACCCTTCGTAATTCACGGCTTTCTAAAGCTTATACATGTCACTTTCACTGCCTTCACAAGACAAGGGGTCCGTTCGCTTGTAAAGTCCAGGCAAGTATAACGTGTTGTAGGCTAGTTTGTTCATGGTAAGTGACTGGCGAACAGTATTATAAAAAGTTCTTTTTATGAATTCCGAACATTAGGATTCTGGGGTCTGTGATCCCCACAAATATCTGTGCGAATTTGGACCTGTTCTGAAACACATTTTCAATCGAAAGTATGAAGATTTTCCAACTGCACAATTTCCCTCATCCCGGACGCATAGCCTGCTGCTCTGCCTGTAACAGCCGACCACCAGCAACCAAGGCATTACACACCATATGCGTCAATAACACAAGTATAGTCTCGAGCTCCTGATAATGGGCATATAAGTGCCCGAAACATGTTGAGCAGATTATAAGTGCAATAAAGCATTCAGTAGCAACTAGCTGGTTTTCTTCTCTGCCCTTATATTACGATGCACGGACAAACATACGTCAAATTTTCCAACTACGTTAGAACTAACTGCCTTCCTTCCCTCTATGTTTCCTCCATTCCTTTCTATCCCTTCTTTTCGCTTTTCTTTTTCCTTCTGTTCTACTTTTTTCAGTTATTTCAACATTAAAATGCACTCCGTTAAGCGAAGCAGAAAAATGTTACAGCTTTCTATTGCTTTTGAATAAATAAGGAAATAATATTTGAGGGCTTCAAGTTACTTTCCAAGAACATGTTCAGAAAGCAATTACGTCTGAACGTTCCATACGATTACTCTTAATTCATTTGTTTATTTAACGGTGATATATCCATAAAGATGTCCAAAGCCACAGATTAAGAAAGTCTTCATGTAATAAGTGCATTGAAGTAAGTAAATTACCGTCGATAGTTGGCTAGGTTAATTGTAGACAATAACGGAGAACGTAAGATACAACGGCAAGATGCTAAACGCGTGTCACTGCAAAAATCAAATTACAGATGTTCGTTCACATAACCATACTAAAATAACGCACCAACTGTACCGCCACAATATTAAGTTAGGGTTTTCTTGAGCGATGGACGGTCTGGAAATTGTCCTGTGAACGATCTTTCTTCACTTTGGAGGCAATGACTCCCACTTCAATATAAAGCCAGGGGGAACAACTACGACCTGCAACTTGATCCTCTTCTTGGAGCGTGTTTTACGCCTGTTGGTCCCTTGGGCACGGATATACACGTTTCTCTTGATTACTTAACCCATCTCTCGCTCTAGGCCCGCTCCAGGTCGACAAAATAAGTTGACATCAGAGTCGATATGACACCGGGGACATCCAGACCTCGTTAAACGCGGAAAGAGTTTTCCAACTTATATTGTGATGTATAGCCATCGAAGAAATATTTCACACACTGCTCAATCGCAAGTATAATCCTATTACTTCATACTGAATTCTGCGCGGAGGGAGGGAAGAATGAGTGGTGGAGAAGGCAATATACTACACGTATGCACACACAGCACTGGTAGTATGAAAGGTAGTGATAATGTAATTACAGATTTGTTGGAGAATATTAACCCTTGGTCAAGTGACTGTTTCTAACACAGTCACGTTGGTTACACCTGTATTACGTTAAGAGCATTACATAAAATTGTTTAGCAAAATAAATCTCCATTCATATTTCTGGCTGTATGATCACTCTTTAATCGACTTTTCCTCTAAACAGCCGCGAAGAAAGATTCGTATAAAAACTATTCGGAAATGTTTTAGTGTCAGAGTAAAATTCAGCTTAAGTTACATTCCAATAATACCATACATTCAGACGTAAAACAGCATGTTAATTTACAGGAACGTTTAACATCTCTAATGCAATATATTTTTGCATAATTATTGTGAAGATTGCGTGTAAAATATTGTACCATTAAAAAAAAGAGTACATATATGGTCTCCTAGTCCAGAAATCAGTCCAAACAGCTTCAGCATACACGTCGAAAGTTTCAGTGTCAAATACGATTATGCCTTCCTTCCACCGTTAGCTTGAATACGTGGAAACACAAAACGCTATACGATTGTTTAACACAAAATTTTCCAAAAATAAAGAACATAAGATATGTTTCTAATTCATGTACTTAATAAACGGTGAAGACAAGACAGCTACATATTCATGACAGGAGAAAGAAAAGTACTTGGAAAAATTCCTCCCGCAGTGTTACCTTTTCCACCACAATTCCCACATACACTTTCCCGGCTCCAGAGTCGGCGACCAACCTTATGAACTATGGTAAGCCCTGAAGACTAACGTTCAATTACACTGCATTTAAAGTTTCAGTTCCTGCCTCAGCGAGAGCAGGCAAATTAAATACACATCATTTTTAAGAAAAGCTACTTCGATGTGTTTATTACTAAACGAACTGCACTTATTCAGCCTAATACAACACAGGTTTAGCTTAGATCAATTGTATAAACTCTACTAATACACTCGTTGTTACAATATATATTAGAATTACATTTCAAGATCTTCCTTTTTAGATTCTTGTATCGATGGATGGAATAATATCGACTGATAATAGCAATCTTTACGGAAGCCATTTCTCTGTGTCTATCGCCAAACAAACCACACCTATTCAGCCTAACACAAGAAAGGTTTATTTTAATTCAAATTGTTACTCTATTAACATATTCTTTATTAAAATATACGTCAGAATTGCATTTTAGGGTCTTCCTTTCTAGATTCTTGTAGCGAATTTTACATTTCCTATTCAGTGCAACATGATGCATTTGTTACAATGTGACCAACAAATGCACACGCATCGTTACAGTTACAACAATATTTTAATAAGCAAACTCCTACGTAACGAAGTGTGTGCGTTTGTCGGTCACAATGCAACATTTCTTGTACCGACTGATGGGACAACGTAACCAACAGAATTAAAATAAACCTGTGTTGTGTTACATTGAATGACTGTAGTTGGATAAATGCTAAGGTTTCAGAAGGTAAATTCAGTCAATATCGTCGCTAGGGTTAGCACAAAGGAAGCTGATCAGACGTCTGTCGTAAGATTCTATGTCAATAAACATAATGTAGTACATTTACTTTGAGTTTGATTTGTATTGGACCATGCATCATCTTGATAACTGAAGAATAAAATCCAACTAGATGCCACTTATTACTTTATTATGCTTATGTTAGGCTCAACAGGTTTCGGGCACCATTATGCCCATCATCAGGAGCTCACGACGATAGGTGATGGGCATAATGGTGCCCGAAACATGTTGAGCTTAACATACTTACTTACTCCATGGTAGAGAGTCCTTCTTGAGAAGCTAACTGGTTTGCAGCTAGTCAAGAAATTCCCGCATTTCACGGAACCCGAAGGTTCATTACC